>OGIK01001941.1_pt1 | contig 15284 bp, 8 predicted proteins | sample 1571781 | NCBI WGS metagenome assembly OGIK01 (sample SAMEA2581956, study PRJEB24529) | metagenome | biome: Human gut stool | place: China | collected 2011
AGTTGATGAAGAAGAAAGATATTCAGTTTCAGATTTCATGTTCACCCGATCCTTTCAACGCTTATTTTGATCCGGACAAACTTGATAAGATACTCTATAATTTACTGTCTAATGCTTCTAAATATAATCGTGCCGGTGGTCTGGTCAGTGTGGAACTGTCTGAAAATGAAGACCGAACAGCACGATTAGTGGTGAAAGACAATGGCCCCGGTATATCAGCAGAAGCCCAGAAGAACCTTTTCAAACGCTTTTATGAAGGAGATTACCGGAAGTTCAAGACTATTGGAACCGGCATCGGTTTGTCATTGGTTCGCGATTTGGTAGTGCTGCATCATGGCACTATTACGGTAGAAAGTGAAGAAGGGAAAGGTACATTGTTTATTGTAAACTTCCCGGTTCTTCGTAATTCGTATGCAGAGGAAGAAATAGAAGAAAGTCTGCCGACAGATGCGGAAGAAGTAAAGAAAGAACTGTTATCAGATGAGTTTGGCGAAAATGTTTCTGATGATGATAGTGAGGAACAAGCCGAGCCGACTGCTATCCGGTCTTCGTACTCTTTACTGATCGTTGAGGACAATGAAGAGTTATTGCAGTTAATGACGAAATTGTTGGGTGCGGATTATATGGTTTACACAGCTAATAACGGTAAGGAAGCTATAGATGTGGTAGAGCAGGAAGAGATCGATCTGATTGTTTCTGACGTAATGATGCCTGAGATGGATGGCATTGAATTCTGCCAGTATATTAAAAATAAGTTTGAAACATCCCATATTCCTGTAGTTTTGCTGACGGCTAAGAATAAGGAGGAAGACCGGGTTGAGGCTTATGAGTCCGGTGCTGATGGCTTTATCAGTAAACCTTTCAATCTGAGTGTTCTCCATGCACGTATCTCCAACTTGCTTCGGAGCCGTGAACGTATGGGAAAGGACTTCAAGAAACAGTTGGTATTTGAAGCTAAAGAATTGAATTACACCAGTGTTGATGAGGATTTCCTGCAACGGGCTATTGATTGTGTGCATCGTCATTTGGATGATCCGGATTTTGATCAGGCGAAGCTGTTGGAGGAGATGTATATGGCTAAATCGACTTTCTTCAGGAAGTTGAAGTCATTGACCGGTCTTACTTATGTTTCCTTTATCCGGAATATTCGTATGAAAGCAGCCTGTCGTATAATGGAAGAGAAGAAGAATATTCGTATTTCAGAATTGGCGTATGCTGTGGGTTATAATGATCCGCGTTATTTTAGTAATAGTTTTAAGAAAGAGTTTGGTATGCAACCTTCCGAATATATGGAGCGCTTTACTTCGAATGGCACAGTGGAAGATGATGTTCCGGAAACATAGAGCATATATTTATTAACCATCTTGTCTTTTATACTGCAAGAACAACTTCCGGAAAATGGAATGTTGTTCTTGCAGTCTTATTGTGTTACTTACCCGTTTATTCGTTTTATACATTTCTTTTAAAACTCTCTCACATTTGAAAACTTATGTAGAATAATGTTTCATTTCATGTAGAAAATTGTGTCATGAGACAAATTAGCATCTGTTTGGGCTGTTGTAGAAGCCATATTGCTTTTTGCCCCCATACTTTTGTGTCGCAATCAAGAATGAAAATAATAGAGATTTTTTTAGTTCTTGTTGTAAATAACAAACCAATGTTTAATCTTAAAATTAATGAGAAACATGAAAAACAAAAGAGGCAAATTGATTACAGTACTTTTTGTTGCTGCAATGTCTGTTAGTCTTTTTACAGGGTGTAGTGACGATGCTACAATTACTGGATTGGATGAAGGTGCATTGCCTGAATTGGCATCCGACACAAGGGCTGTTACAGATGAGTTGATTGAATCAGATTCAATCAGTAACTTTAGTTTATTAGCTGCAACTGAATATAGTGATGCAGAGTTAAAGAAACGCATAAGGAATGGGTGGTGGAAACAGTATGCTTATACTTTGCCGAATGGTAAAGTAACTCCGGAAATATCAGGATATACTGATTATACGCAGAATATATATCCGGATGCTACTACATTATTCTTTGTTGGAAGTGAGGTGTTGAAAAATGTTGATGTACAATTCTCTCAAATAGGTACAACTCCATACTATTATGAAGAAATTAGTACTGGATTTTATGAATTTAAGGTTGCTTATCCTGTTCCTGTCTTTTTTGAATTCGTAAGTAAAAAAACAGGAGAGCTAGTTGATACTATTATCTTTTTTCCTAGCCGTTCTGTCCAGTAAGGGCTATATAATGAGACTTAATAATTAAATATATGTTTAATCTTAAAATTATTGCTAATGGAAAAGCAAGAAAATTTCTGTAAACGACAGGCTCAAAAATTATGTCGATTATTTCCAGTTGCAATTTTATTGTTTTTGTTTTTATCTGTTCCTCTTAAGGGATATAGTAATGAAGCTTTCTCTTCAGAAGGCATGCAACAAAATACAGTAAAAGTGACTGGTACAGTTAAGGATACAAATGGGGAGCCGATAATTGGTGCCAATGTAATGGTAGTGGGGTCGGCTACTGGTGTTATTACTGATATCGATGGTAATTTCACACTTAATGTTCCTGTAGGGAGTAAGTTACAGTTTAGTTTTATTGGTTATAAGGAACAGGTAGTTCCTGTTAAAAAAGGTATTAGTCTTAATATAGTATTAGAAGAAGATGCCCAGATGTTGGGTGAAGTAGAGGTGGTAGCTTACGGTGTACAGAAAAAAGTATCAGTTACAGGCGCCATTTCTTCAATGAGAGGAGATGACTTGTTAAAGACTCCCGCAGGATCTATTTCTAACATCCTTTCTGGGCAGGTAACCGGTATTTCTTCTGTGCAATATTCTGGTGAACCGGGTGCTGATGCTGCTGATATCTACGTACGTGGTATAGCTACCACTAATAATGCCACTCCATTGATTCAGGTGGATGGTGTGGAACGTGATTTCTCTCAGATTGACCCGAATGAGATAGAGAGTGTAACTATATTGAAAGATGCTTCTGCAACTGCTGTATTCGGTGTACGAGGTGCGAATGGTGTTATCTTGATTACAACTAAACGTGGTGCTGAAGGAAAAGCGAAGATTTCATTTACTACTTCTGCCGGTGTTAATGTGCGTACTAAAGAATTAGAGTTTGCAAATTCTTATCAGTATGCTTCTTATGTTAATATGATGAGGACTAATGACGGTAATGAGCCTCTTTATTCGGATGAGCAGTTGGCTGCTTTTCGGGATCATACTAATCCGTTACTTTATCCGGATATTAACTGGATTGATTACTGTATGAACAAAGCTGCTTTTCAGTCACAGCACAATGTTAGTATCTCTGGTGGAACAAATAATATGCGTTACTTTGTGTCTGCGGGTTTGTTCACCCAAGATGGTATGTTTAAGCAATTCAATCTGACAGATGATTTTAACTTTGACTATAAGCGATATAATTATCGGGCAAATCTGGATTTTGATATCAGCAAAACAACATTATTATCAGTCAATATTGGCGGACGCGTGGAGAGTAAGCGTACTCCTGAGTCTGGTGAAGATCAGAATCAATTGTTCCGTAAACTTTATTGGGCTGTACCTTTTGCCAGTGCGGGTATAGTAGATGGTAAATATATCAAAACGAATGCGGATTATGTTACTAAACCTGGAGCAGATGGTTTGGAATCTTATTATGGTAAAGGTTTCCGTAATCAGACAACGAATGTATTGAATCTGGACTTGGTGCTCGACCAGAAACTTGATTTCATAACAAAGGGACTTTCTATAAAATTGAAAGGGTCATATAACTCTTCTTACTCAACCACTAAAATAGCCAGTTCTTCCGTAGCTACCTATACACCGGTTGTAGATGACAAGGGTGCTATTACTTACAAAAAATCAGGTTCTGATAGCCAGACGAGCTATCGTGAAGGAGATTATGGTAAGGGACGCGACTGGTATATGGAATTAGCCTTAAACTATAATCGTAAGTTTGGCAACCACAGTGTTACTGGATTGTTTCTTTACAATCAGTCAAAAAGATATTATCCAGGAGGAACTTACGACTATATTCCTACAGGTTATGTAGGATTGGTAGGACGCGTGACGTATGACTGGAAGACTCGTTATTTGGCCGAATTTAATGTTGGTTACAATGGCTCTGAGAATTTTAATCCCGAAAATCGTTACGGCTTTTTTCCTGCCGGTTCTATTGGTTGGATTGTTAGTGAGGAACCTTTCTTCGCTCCTATAAAGAAGGTGGTGAATTACTTTAAAGTCCGTGCAACTTTGGGTATGGTAGGTAATGACAACTATGCAGGTCAGCGTTTCCTCTATTTACCTGGTTCTTATGGTTATGGACAAAATAATGATCATAATGGTCCGGGTGGTTTCTTTGGACAGAACATTGGAAATGCCAAGCCTGGTGCATGGGAGGCTACTCAGAGTAATCCGTATGCTAAGTGGGAAACAGCCGTCAAGCAGAATTATGGTCTTGACTTTAACATTCTCAATGACCATTTGAGCGTATCTGCCGACTATTTTATAGAAAAACGTCGTGATATTCTTAGAACTCCGGACTATTTGCCGGGTATTTTGGGTATGACTCTTCCGGCAATCAATGTGAATAAGGTAGAGAATAAGGGTTTTGAAATACAGGCGAAGTGGAATGATAGAATAGGAACTGATTTTCGTTATTGGGCTAATTTCAATATATCATTTGCACGTAACAAGATTGTATTCATGAATGAAGTTGAGCAAAATGAACCTTGGATGTATCAAACAGGACGTCGTATAAATTCACGCTCTATGTATAAGTTCTGGGGATTCTATGATGAGACAGCCGATTTGCGTTATCAGGAAGAATTTGGAATTCCTATTAGTGATCATGGAATTACATTGCAGCCCGGTGATGCAGTTTATGTAGACTTGAATAAGGATGGAAAACTGGACGGCAATGATGCGACACGAGATATAGGTTTTACTGACCTTCCGGAATATACGGCAGGTTTGAATTTAGGCTTTTCTTGGAAGAATTTTGATTTCTCCATGCAGTGGACGGGTGCCTGGAATGTAGACCGTATGCTCTCTGAATTCAGACAGCCGCTTGGTGATACTCAAAACAAAGGCTTGTTGTTGTACCAATATGAAAATACCTGGCGGTCTTCAGAAGACTCATATACTGCTAAATTTCCTCGTATTACGGCAACGAATCGTAAAAATAACTTTGAAAAAGGAAGTGATTTGTACTTGATTAATGCAAGCTACCTCCGTTTGAAGAATATTGAGATCGGCTATAATTTTGATTTCCCCTTCATGAGAAAGTTGAAGCTGAATAGCTGCCGCATGTATGTAAATGGCTATAATTTATTGACATTTACCGCTTTTGATTGGGGAGATCCGGAGTCTCGTCAGAGCGATCGTCCTAACTATCCGCTGACCAGAGTATTTAATATTGGTCTGAAATTAGGCTTTTAATGTTTATTGATATTGAAAATAAGAAACTTAAGAATTAAATACTTAAGATATGAGACATTTAACTAAATGGTTTATAATAGCATTTGCAGGAGTTACCATACTCTTTGCTTCTTGCGTCGATCAAATAAAGTTCGGTGATAGTTTTCTTGAAAAACCGCCTACGACGAACGACTTGAATCAGGATTCTATTTTTGGAAAAGCTGATTATGCCCGTGCATTTTTATGGAATGCTTATACAAAACTTTATTATGGCTTGCCTTATTACTGGGGTGGTTATGATGAAAAGAAAATGAACACCGGTATGTTTGAAATTCTTTCTGATTGCTGGCATAGTCATAACAGTTGGGATGGAGTGAATCGTCTCTATTATAGTGGTGCGTATACGGCAGCAGATGAAGATGGTTCCCGAGGTGATGTTCGTTACAATTATATAGATGATAAAGCCTGGAGTGGTATTCGCGCTGGATGGATGTTTATTGAAAATGTTGAGCGTGTACCGGATATGGACAATGCAGAGAAAGCGCGTCTGACTGCAGAAGCAAAAGTATTAATAGCTTCTCGTTATTTCGATATGTTCCGTCATTTTGGTGGTTTGCCGCTGGTAGACAAAACATACGGTGTACAAGCTGTATACGAAGTACCCCGTGCAACAGCTGCGGCGACAGTTGAATTTATGATTGGTTTATTGGATGCTGCTATCAATGAATCGGAATTACCCTGGTCTCTGGGAACAGATGATTCTAATTGGCAAGGACGTTTTACAAAAGCGGCAGCAATGGCATTAAAATGTAAGATACTGTTGTTTGCGGCCAGTCCTTTGTTTAATGATAGTGAACCTTATTCTACAGAATCTCCACAAGATGCTGTAAGTAATCTGCAAGTATGGTACGGAGGTTATAATGCTGATTGGTGGGAACAATGCTATCAGGCATGTTATGAGTTTTTTGAACAGCTAGAAGCTAATGGCTTTTATGCATTGATGGAGGCAGATGGAACAAGTTCACAAAATTATCGTGATGCCTTCTTTAAAGCTTATTTCGAACGTCAGAATAATACGGAATTACTTATTTCTACTCGTGTAATAGGTAAGTTCAATAACGACTGGTGGTACAAATTTCAAACTGAATTTGTAGGCTATGGTAACTATACTCCAACCTTGGAATATATGCAGATGTTCCCAATGAGTGACGGCACACCTTTTGACTCCAATACACTGTTGGCTGATGGTGCTTTCCCGTTCTTTACTGATAATGACTATAACAAGCCGGTACGTGATCCACGTTTGTATGAGACGATGTTGGTGAATGGTGCTAATTTTGGTGACCATGCAGCTGAATTGTGGTTGGGAGGTCGTGATAACATTGACAATACGGAAAAGGAAACAGGAAAGGTCGCTACTGGTTTCAGCCTTTATAAATTCTATAAGACAGGTAACTTAAGCGGAACCTATCCTCAATGGCCTTATTTACGTTTAGCAGAAGTTTACTTGATTTATGCAGAAGCCATCCTGCACGCTAAGGGGGATTTGCAAAAAGCTATTGATCAGGTAGATATCGTACGTGCTCGTGTTGGTTTAGGTGGTTTGGCAAAATGTAATCCTACTAAGAATCTAACGACTGATAAAAATGCTTTATTGGAAGAAATACTCCGTGAACGTGCTTGTGAGCTTGGTTTGGAAGATGTACGTTTCTTTGATATGATTCGTTACAAACGTGCAGATCTTTTCCAGAAAAAACTTCATGGACTGAAAGTTTATCGTAATGATGGTGGAGGAAACAAACCATGGTCAGGTACTAGTGGCAATGCTTCTGAATATCCTAATAAACCTTCTAATTTCAAATACGAAGTGTTCGAACTTAAAAATATAGCTCGCACGTGGTGGAGCAATTTTAATCCTAAATGGTATTTAGCTGCTTTCCCGCCTTCGGAAGTAAACAAAGGATATGGACTGACACAAAACCCGGGTTGGAAATAAAGGTAAAAATAACCATATAATAAAGAAAGAACAACATGAAAAAATATAAAATAATAGTTTTAGCAATGTTGGCTTGTGTCTCTCTGAAAAGCTGGGCGCAAGAGGAAGGCAATATAGCCGGCAAAGTGGTTGATAAACTAGGCAATCCGATAGAAGGTGTATTGATTTCCGTTGAAAACAATCCGTTGGTACAGGCGACGACTGACCGTAATGGTAAATTTGAAATTATAGCCGATCATACTAAACGCTTGCAGGTACGTACTGGTAGGGATGATACTAAAATTGTGCCTGTAGCTGATGGGAAAGACCTGACGATTGTTATGGATTTCTCAAGTGAGAAAGTTAACTACGGTTTTGGTCTGAATCAGACCAATGCAGAATCTACAGGTGCGGTCTCTACAGTTTATGCCGATCAAATTGATAATCGTTCTACGTTTAATGTAGGTAATGCATTGTATGGTAATGTAACGGGACTTTATACTATGCAGAAGACGGGTAATGTTTGGGACCAGATTTCTTCTATGGCTATCCGTGGGCAAAAGACATTAAATGATAAAAATGGTATATTGTTGTTGGTGGATGGTCTGGAACGAGATAATGGTTATCAAGCATTGAATTATATCTCTCCTGAAGAAGTCGAGTCTGTTAGTATCTTGCGAGATGCAGCAGCAGTAGCCCTTTATGGTTTCCGTGGTGTAAACGGTGTAGTGAATATCGTAACTAAACGTGGTAAATACAAAAGTCGTGAGATAAACTTCTCTTATGATCATGGTTTTAATTCTCAAACTCGAATTCCGAAAATGGCAGATGCTTCTACCTATGCTAATGCTATCAATGAAGCCTTGGCTAATGATGGAAAATCTGCACGTTATTCTCAGAATGAGTTGAATGCTTTCAAGAGTGGAAAGTATCCTTATCTTTATCCTAATGTGAATTGGATGGACGAGGTCTTTCGTGATCAGGGAACTACGGATATAGCAACCTTAACATTCCGTGGAGGTTCTACTAAGATGCGCTACTTCACGATGTTGAATTTGCAGAATAATCGTGGTTTCATCAAGAATGCTAATTCCAATGATGGTTATTCTACGCAAGACAAGTATTCAAGAGCCAATTTCCGTTCAAATTTGGATATTGACCTGACAACCAAAACAAGATTACAGGCTAATATATCTGGTGTACTGAATGAATTCAGCCGCCCAAGCTCAAGTGGCGATAATCTGATCGGTAAGTTGTATACAGTGCCGTCGGCAGCATTCCCTATTAAGACGGAAAAGGGTTTGTGGGGTGGTAATAGTACCTGGAATGGTGATTATAATCCTGTATATCTTGCACAAGGTCATGGTTATACGAAAGGCCACACTCGTGCTCTGTATGCTGATATGTTATTACGTCAGGATTTATCATCCATTACTAAAGGATTAGGTGGATCTGTACGTATTGGATATGATAACCTGGCTTCTTATTGGGAAGATCACCGTAGAAGTGAAAAATATGGTATGCAGTCTGTTACTCAATGGACTAATGGCGAACCATCAGCTTTCACTGATTTTGAGGGAGGTTCGGTAGGTACTAGCGAAAGTTCAAAGTTGGATTGGCAGTATCGCTCTTTAAACTTTCAGGCAAATGTAGATTGGAACCGTAACTTTGGCAAACATGACCTTTATTCCATGCTGCTGTATACGTATAAGTATGACGATAGAAATGGCGTAAATGTAACTTTGTTTACTCAAAATGCAGGTTGGTATACTCATTATGGCTATGATAATCGCTATTTTGCAGATTTTACTTTAATGTTCTCTGCTTCCAATAAGTTGGATCCTAATAGCCGTTGGTTACCGGCTCCCACTGTAGGGTTGTCATGGGTTATCTCTAACGAAGCTTTCATGAAGAACCAAAATGTGATAGATTTCATGAAATTGCGTGCTTCATTTGGTATTATCAATACGGATAACACTCCGGCTGACGGCTATTGGCTTAATAAAATGGGAGGCGGAGGATCTTATCCTGTAATAGGTGGTAGCAATTTTGGAGATGGAGACGGTGGATGGTCTGAAGGTCGGTTACCTTCATTGAACGGAGTGTTGGAGAAAGCTTATAAGTATAATGTGGGTTTGGATATGTCTCTGTTGAAAGGCTTGACTTTTACAATTGATGGGTTTTATGAGAGGCGTTCAGATATCTGGGTAAGTGCATCAGGACAAAATTCGGCTGTATTGGGCGTTGATGGAGCCTATAAGAATGCAGGTATAGTAGATAGCTGGGGTACCGAAATGGGGTTGGATTATAATAAACGTATTGGAGATTTCCAGTTACGTTTGGGTGGAACCTTCTCATTTAACCGTAGTGAGATTATCGAAAACTTGGAAGAACCCAAAGCCTATGAGTATTTGAGTGCGAAAGGGAAATCGGTTGGACAGATTTGGGGCTTACAAGCTATCGGCCATTTTGTAGATCAGGCAGATATTGATAATAGTACACCTCAACAATTTGGTCCGGTAAAGCCGGGTGATATTAAGTACAAGGATGTGAATAATGATGGCGTCATTAACTCCAATGATATGATTCCCATGGGCTATAATTCTGTTTGGCCGGAAATTTATTATGGTTTCAATGTAGGATTAGAATGGAAAGGTTTAGGCTTTAACGCTTATTTTCAAGGTGTAGGTAATTATACAGCTTGGCTTACATCCAGCGTATATCGTCCATTGATCAATAATACTTCTATTTCACAGTATGCTTATGAGAATCGTTGGACACCTGAAAACCCGAATGCCCGCTTTCCTCGTTTGACTACGGAAAATGTGGAAAACAATACGCAAAGTAGTTCTGTATGGTTACAAGACCGTTCTTTCCTGAAGTTGCGTAACTGTGAAGTATACTATAAGATTCCTTCTGCTTGGCTGAATAAGATCAAAATGAAAACAGCGAAGGTTTATGTAAGAGGTACAGACTTGTTCAGTATTGACAAAATCGATTTAACTGATCCGGAAGCTATAGGAGATGTTTATCCGGCTACCCGTTCCATACATATCGGTTTATCACTGGGACTCTAAATGAAATAAGTTAATAAAAAAAACTAAGATATGAAATTAAAGAATATATGTTTCGGTATTGTTTGTACGGCAGTATTAGTCGGATGTACAGACAAGATGGACTATCATGAATATACCAGCTACGATAAGGAGTATGTATTTTCTGACTTCGGCCGTACATCCGGATTTGTGAATAACATCTATTCCTATTTGGACTCTGATTTGCCCGGTTCAGGAGCATTGGCATCCGCCTGTGATGAGGCAGAAATGGCATTGACTTATTCAAGCGTACTTGACTATACGAATGGAAACTGGAATGCGCTGAATCCAAAGTCGCTGTGGAATTATTATACACCTATTCGTGCGGTCAATTATTATCTGAAAAATGCAAAAGATCTGGATTTCTATGACTTGCGTTTTACAGAAGATTATGAAGCTCAGATGAATCGTTTTAAGCGTTACCAGTATGAAGTGCGCTTGTTACGCGCCTATTATTATTTCCAGCTGGTACGTGCGTATGGTGATGTTCCTTTCACAACATCCGTGCTGACAGAGGCAGAAGCCAATAGTCTGAAACGTACACCTGCTTCGGAGATTTTTGATTTTATTGTGAGTGAATGTGATGCAGTGGCTCCGGAACTTCCAATAGATTACAGTAAACTTGAAAATGATGCTGCCGGTAATTCGGAGAAACCGGAAACCGGTCGCGTGACTCAAGGTACGGCATTGGCGCTGAAAGCACGCGCTTTGCTTTACCGCGCCAGCAAGCTTTTCAATGAAGGTGAAAACAAAGAGTTCTACAAAGAAGCTGCAAAGGCTAATTTAGATGTAATAAACTACTGTAGCAAGAATGGCATTACTTTAGGTAAGTATACTGACTTGTGGGGTGAAAATAACTGGAAAGCATCTGAGATGATTTTTGTGCGTCGTGTAGGTGCAACTACTGATCCTGAAGTTACTAATTTTCCGATAGGTTTGGAAAATGCGAGATCAGGAAATTGTCCAACACAGACTTTGGTCGATGCTTATGAAATGAAGAATGGCAGTGAACCAAATTCAAAGGAGCCGTATACAGGTAGAGATCCGCGTTTTGCCATGACGATTGCTGTGAATGGGGACAAATGGCCGAATACAAATCCTAATCCGCTGGAAATTTATGTGGGAGGTAGAAATGCTTCGCCTATTCCTTATGCAACCCCAACAGGCTACTATCTAAAGAAATATGTAGATGGTTCTACGGATATCAGTGCCAGCACAGGTAGTGGAGGTAAAGTGCATAGTTGGGTGACATTCCGTTTAGGAGAGTTTCTACTGAATTATGCGGAAGCCACATTCAAATATTTTGGAGAGGCTGATAATAAAGATGGTGAACTTACTATGTCAGCTCGTGAAGCAGTAAATAAGATACGTAAGCGTACTGGTGTGGATATGCCGGAATTTCCAGAAGGTATGAGTAGTGATAATTTCTGGAAGCGTTATAAGAATGAACGTATGGTGGAACTTGCATTTGAAGGACATCGCTTTTGGGATGTACGTAGGTGGAAAGAAGGCGGTTTTAAGAGTCTTGATCGGGTAGTGATCACGAAAAATAGTGATGACTCGTTCACTTATACGCGCAATACTAAATCTTTGGTTTGGGATGATAAGATGTATTTCTATCCAATACCGGACTCTGAACTTCGTAAAAATCCGAATTTGACTCAAAATACAGATTGGTAAAACATACGTGTTTAACTATAAAAATGAGATATTATGAAATTGAACTTTAAATATATGATTGCTGTCGGGTTATTGATTGGCATGACAGGTTGCGATGATAACTTAGAAACTTTTGAGATAGGGGGGAGCACAGCGGCTCCCACTGCTATCGCAACATCGGCTGTAAACTCAGATCCCTTACCCGGACAAATTAAATTGACCTGGAATACTCCGTCTGAAGGTGCATTTGAATATCTTCAGATAAAATATCATGATCCATTGACAGAACAGGATGTTTGTAAGATAGCTTCTATTGGTACGACTGAAATGTTGATAGAAGATACGCGTGCCCGTTTTGGCGATTATTCTTTCTTTTTCCAGACTTTCAATGCTGCCCATCAAGGTAGTGAGGTTACGGAAATAAAAGCAAAATCAGGAGCAGCACCATCTACTACGACAGAAAAGTCGCGTACAGAAATGAAAATAGAGGCGGATCAGCTTAGCACGAATGCACAGGAACCTTCTGAAGGGCCGATTAAGAATTTGATAGACGGTAAAGGCAATACTTTCTTTCATACGAGATGGAGTAGTCCTCAGATAGAATTGCCTCATTATATTCAGATTGATTTTAAGGAAGCGCATGAGGATTTTGCTATTTATTACCAGAATCGTACGGATAATACATGGACTTCGGAAGGGCGTCCTTCTGTGGTGGAATTACAAATAAGCAGTGATGGAAAAACTTTTGAAACAGTGGCGACACTGTCAGGTTTACCTTCGGCACACAGTACTGAGTATACCTCAGAATTCATTGTACCAGGGAAGACATTTACTTCTTTCCGTTTTAATGTAATTGCTACTTCGGGTAATACGAAGTATTTCAATTTGGCTCAATTTAAATTTTATGATGTGGAAGTAGAAATCTATGATCCTGAAACTGTACCTTTAGATTAATTTTAATTGGGATAAGAATATGAAAAATAAGATAAAAATCTGGGTAGCTCTTTGTGCAGCTGCCTGTTCAATCACTTTCTCCGCTTGCGATGAAGATAATGACTTTGGGTACAATGGAAAATTGAGCTTAAACTATTTGGGCATCAAGCAAGCCAGTGAAATATGGGATGGAGCTCAATGTAATATAGTTACGGCTTTGAAAGAACCGCAAGAAGGTGAAGTGCAGAAAGTTAAGAATTTTAATTATCGCCTGAATCTGGCGCTTTACCAGAATCGGAAAGCGGAGAAAGATGCTACGGTAGACTTGGTTATAGCTTCAGATTCTTTGAAGAAGGCCATTGCTTTGGTTGGAACATCTTCTGTTTATACTGTTTATGCCGATGCAGAACTGTTGCCGGAAGAATACTATAATCTCTCTGCCAGCAAAATGGAACTGAGTGCCGGCAGTAAAAAGTCGGAAGAAGTAGAACTGAATGTTTACTCCAGTAAACTGATTGCGTTAGTACAGGACGAATGGAAAAAAGATGTGACTTTTGTGTTGCCTGTACAAATCCAAAATTCGACTTCTTATAGCATTAATGATAAGACAAATACGATGATGTTTTTCTTTAATGTGACTTATGTAGATCCTGGTGAAGAGTATTTCGCTGACGGAGAAGGTGTACCTGATGACCATGAATTGGAAGGCGGATATAAACTGGTTTGGCATGATGAATTTAATGGAACCGGCGCACCGAATGCTGAAATGTGGCGATATGAAGAAGGGTTTCAGCGCAATGAAGAGGATCAGTGGTATAAAAAGGAGAATGTTGAAATGAAAAAGAATGCATTGGTTTTTACAGCCAAGCAGGAACGCGTGAAGAACCCGAACTACAATCCGAATGCAACGGGGGGGAACTCTTGGAAACAGACTCGTGAATATGCGGAATATACTTCCGCTTGCGTGGTAGCCCAAAACAAGTATGCTTTCAAATATGGGAAACTGGTTGTACGCGCTAAGATACCTATTGAGCAAGGTGGATGGCCTGCGATATGGTCTACCGGTAACTGGTATGAGTGGCCGCTGGGTGGTGAGATCGATTTTCTGGAATTCTATAAGAACAAGATTCATGCTAACCTTTGCTGGGGTGGAAATAAACGTTGGGATGGTTCATGGAATTCTGCAAATTACCCTATTACTGATTTCACGTCCAAAGATGCGAAGTGGGCGGAAAAATATCATGTTTGGATGATGGATTGGGATGAAAAATACATTCGCATCTATCTGGACGATGTACTTCTGAATGAAACCGACCTGAGTACAACCTATAATAAAGGTGACCATGGTGCCGGAGAGGGTGGTTATATTAACCCTTACTCCAATGATTTGGAAGGTTTTGGTCAGCTTATGATGTTAAATTTGGCTATTGGTGGGGTTAATGGAAGACCTATAGAAGCGACATTCCCACTTGAATATCGGGTAGACTATGTACGAGTTTATCAGAAAAAATAAATAAAATCTTTAATTTTGTATTCCGTATTGTCCCTATGAACCTAACAGAACATTGGGGCAGTACGGAATATTTGTAAAATAGGTAATAGTATATGAAATATATAAAGTATTTGGGAGGATTCTTATTATTGACAATTATTTGTCTTCCTCTATTATCGCAGACTAAAGAACGGTGGAAAGATGTTAATAATGAATATATCAACGCCCATGGCGGCGGTGTTTTATTTCATAACGGATTATATTACTGGTTTGGCGAACATCGTCCCGAAAAAGGTTTCACTACCGAAGTGGGAGTGAACTGTTACGCATCTTCCGATTTACAGAACTGGACTCATAAGGGTGTAGCACTTGCCGTTTCCGAAGAACCCGGTAGCGATATTGAACGTGGTTGCATCATGGAGCGCCCCAAAGTGATATACAATAAGAAGACCGGGAAGTTTGTAATGTGGTTCCATCTGGAACTGAAAGGTCAAGGTTATGGCCCCGCCCGCGCGGCTGTGGCCGTCAGTGACAAACCGGAGGGACCTTATCGCTTTGTTCGTTCCGGACGGGTGAACCCCGGAATCTATCCGGAGAATATGCCTGAGGCAGACCGGAAGCTGACATGGAACATGAAGAAATATAAAAAGTGGTGGACCTCGTAGTGGTACAATTGCAGCTACCTTTTCCTAACT
>OGIK01001944.1_pt1 | contig 15269 bp, 19 predicted proteins | sample 1571781 | NCBI WGS metagenome assembly OGIK01 (sample SAMEA2581956, study PRJEB24529) | metagenome | biome: Human gut stool | place: China | collected 2011
GTGACTTAAGAAGAGAAGTTGCCATGAACATCAAGAGATTAAAGGAAATCGGATGCTACAGAGGAATCCGTCATAGAAAAGGTCTTCCTTGCAGAGGTCAGAAGACAAAGACTAATGCTAGAACATGTAAGGGTCCAAAGAAGACAGTTGCAAATAAGAAGAAGTAATAAGGTAGACTTTTAATATAGGAGGTTAGTTTAGAAATGGCTCAAAAAGTTACAAAAAAAGTGACAAAGAAGCGCGTTAAGAAAAACGTAGAAAGAGGACAGGCTCATATTCAGTCTTCTTTTAACAATACAATCGTTACATTAACAGATGCAGAAGGCAATGCTTTATCATGGGCAAGTGCCGGCGGTCTTGGTTTCAGAGGTTCTAAGAAATCAACTCCTTATGCAGCACAGATGGCAGCTGAGACTGCAACAAAGGCTGCTTTAATTCACGGATTAAAGTCTGTTGACGTTATGGTAAAGGGCCCAGGTTCTGGTAGAGAAGCTGCAATTCGTGCACTTTCTGCTTGCGGACTTGAGGTTACAAGTATCAAGGATGTTACACCAGTTCCACATAATGGTTGTCGTCCACCAAAGCGTAGAAGAGTTTAATTAGGAGGTAGAATTTAAGATGGCAGTTAATAGAACACCAGTGCTTAAGAGATGCAGATCTCTTAATTTAGATCCTATTTATTTAGGTATAGATAAGAAGTCAAACAGAAAGGCAAAGAATGCCGGAAGAAAGATTAGCGAGTATGGTATGCAGCTTCGTGAGAAGCAGAAGGCTAAGTTTATCTACGGTGTATTAGAGAAGCCTTTCCGTAACTATTATAAGAAGGCTGAGAAGCAGAAGGGTATGACTGGTGAAAACCTCATGGTTATGCTTGAGCTCAGACTTGACAATGTAATCTTCAGAATGGGGTTAGCCAGAACTAGAAGAGAAGCAAGACAGATTGTTGATCATAAGCATGTATTAGTAAATGGTAAGTGCATCAATATCCCTTCATACCTTGTTAAGGCTGGAGACGTAATCGAAATCAGAGAAAAGTCTAAGTCATCAGCAAGATATAAAGAAATTCTTGAAGCTACAAATGGAAGACTTGTTCCAGAATGGCTTGAAGCTGACAGCGAGGCTCTTAAGGGTACAGTTAAGGCTATCCCTACAAGAGATATTATCGACGTTCCAGTTGATGAAATGCTTATCGTCGAGTTATATTCTAAGTAATTAAAGAGTAAACTCAAATTAACCCATAAAAGGAGGGGCTATACATGGTTGATGCAGATTTTAATTTCAATATGCCAAAGATTGAGATGACTGAAGAGTCAGAAGATGGAAAATATGGCAAATTTGTAGTAGAACCACTTGAGAGAGGCTATGGTTTAACTCTGGGTAACTCACTCAGAAGAATCATGCTTTCATCATTAGTTGGTACTGCTGTAAGCAGTGTTAAGATTGATGGTGTGCTTCATGAGTTCAGTTCAATTCCTGGCGTTAAAGAAGACGTTACAGAGATTATCTTAAACATCAAGAAGCTTGCTATTAAGAATAACAGCAACTCAGTCGAGCCGATTACTGCTCATATTGACTTCGCTGGAGAAGGCGTGGTTAAAGCATCAGATATCAAGGTTGATCCTGATATTGAAATTGTTAACCCGGACCTTGTTATTGCACATTTAAATGGCGGTGCTGACTGCAAGCTCTCTATGGAGCTTACAATCACAAACGGCAGAGGTTATGTAAGTTCTGAAAAGAATAAGCATGAGGATATGCCAGCCGGTGTTATCGCTGTAGATTCTATTTACACTCCTGTAGAGCGTGTAAATATGGCCGTACAGAACACTCGTGTAGGCCAGGATACAGATTTTGATAAGCTTACTCTTGATATATTTACTAACGGAACAATTACTCCTGATGAGGCTTTAAGCCTTGCAGCTAAAGTTTTAAGTGAACATCTCAAAGTATTTATCAACTTATCAGAAAATGCTGCAAACGCTGAGGTTATGGTTGTTGCACAGGAAGACGAATCAAGCAAGGTACTCTCTATGAGCATTGAAGACCTTGAATTATCAGTTCGTTCATTCAACTGTCTTAAGAGAGCAGGTATCAATACTGTTGAACAGCTTTGCAATAAGACACCTGATGACATGATGAAGGTTCGTAATCTTGGTAAGAAGTCTCTTGATGAGGTACTTCTTAAACTTAAAGAGTTAAATTTAAGCCTTAGTCCAAACGAGGACTAATAAATAAATAGGTGTGTTACATACACACGATAGTAGATTTGTAGATTTAAACACACATACAGTAAGTCCATAAGCGCATGTATGTGCGTTACAAATGGAGGTTAAATTAAATGGCAAAGTATAGAAAGCTTGGTAGAAATTCAAGCCAGAGAAAAGCATTACTCAGAGGACAGGTTACAGCTCTTATTGAGAATGGTAAGATTGTTACAACTGAGGCAAGAGCAAAAGAAGTAAAGAAGCAGGCTGAAAAGCTTATAACACTTGCAATCAAAGAAAAAGATAACTTCGAGACAGTTAAAGTTTCTGCAAAGGTTCCTAAGAAGGATGCCAACGGCAAGAGAGTTAAAGAAGTTGTTGATGGCAAGAAAGTTACTGTATATGAGACAGTAGAAAAGGAAATCAAGAAAGATTTACCTTCAAGACTTCATGCAAGAAAGCAGATGGATAAGGTTCTTTACAAAGTAACAGAAGTTCCTGCTGAAGCAGCTGGAAGAAAGAAGAACACAAAAGTTGTTGATCTTACAAATAAAATGTTTGATGAAATCGCTCCTAAGTATGCTGACCGTAAGGGTGGCTATACAAGAATCGTTAAAATCGGTTTAAGAAAAGGCGATGCAGCAATGGAAGTTCTCCTTGAGTTAGTATAATGAATTGGAAGTCCCCAGTCATAAGGAGAGTTCTTCCTATGAGATAAAATTAGCGGACTTTTAAATGCGTGGATATTGTTTAACTCAATATCCACGTTTTTTTCATAGTTATAAAATATATTATAAGATTATTGTGTCAAAGACTGTATTGATATAAATGAAATGGAAATGAAATTATGGGAATTGTTAAGACAAAGGATTTAACATTTGAATATATAAGACGAGACGAAGAGGGAAATGTAGAGGGAATTACAACAGCAGTAGACCATGTCAACATCGATTTGCAGGCAGGGCAGTTTATAGCTGTACTTGGACATAATGGTTCAGGCAAATCAACACTTGCAAAGCATTTTAATGCACTTGTATCACCAACGGAAGGTACGGTGTGGGTAGATGGCATGGATACAAAGGAAGATGATAAAATCCTTGATATAAGACAGACTGCCGGAATGGTATTCCAGAATCCCGATAATCAGATTATTTGTACATTAGTAGAGGAAGAAGTGGGCTTTGGCCCTGAAAATATAGGTGTGCCTACAGATGAGATATGGCAGAGAGTAGCTGACAGCCTTCAGGCAGTTGGCATGTACAGTTTCAGAAAAGCTTCACCAAATAAACTTTCAGGAGGGCAGAAGCAGAGAGTTGCAATTGCAGGTATCGTTGCGATGAAACCAAAGTGCATTATACTTGATGAACCGACAGCAATGCTTGACCCATCCGGACGAAAAGAAGTGATATCTGTACTTCATGAACTTAATGAAAAAGAAAACGTGACAATTATTCTTATAACTCATTATATGGAAGAAGTAATAGATGCAGACAGAGTGTTTGTTATGGATGCTGGAAAAATTATGATGGAGGGAACTCCACGGCAGATATTTTCAAATGTTGAGCATCTAAAGGAATTAAGACTTGATGTGCCGCAGGTAACAGAACTTGCATATGAGTTAAAGAAAGCTGGTGTGCCACTTCCTGACGGGATACTCACAAAGGAAGAATTTACGCTTGCATTAAAACGACTTGTTATGCAGAATGGAGATTAATATGTCAATTATAGTTGATAAAATAAGCTATACATATGAAATAGGAACCGGATTTGAAAGGCAGGCATTAAAAGAAGTAAGCTGCGTTATAGAAAAAGGTGAATTTATCGGACTTATCGGTCATACGGGTTCAGGTAAATCAACATTTATACAGCATTTGAACGGACTTGTAAAAGCAACTTCAGGTGCTATATATTATGACGGTGAAGATATATATGACAAAGATTTTGATATGAGAAAATTGAGAAGCAAAGTCGGTCTTGTTTTCCAGTATCCTGAGCATCAGCTTTTTGAGACTGATATTTTCAAAGATGTATGTTTTGGCCCTAAAAATCTTGGCCTTGACAGAGCAGAGACAGAACTTAGAGCATTTGAAGCACTTCGCCTTGTTGGACTTGATGAATCTCTTTACTACCAGTCGCCGTTTGATTTGTCAGGCGGTCAGAAAAGAAGAGTTGCAATAGCCGGAGTTCTTGCTATGAAACCGGAGGTTCTCATATTAGATGAGCCGACTGCCGGTCTTGACCCTAAAGGAAGAGATGATATTCTTGACTGTGTCAAAAAGCTTCAGAAAGAAACAGGCATTACAGTAATCCTTGTTTCACACAGCATGGAAGATGTTGCAAAATACGTTGACAGAATTATGGTTATGAATGATGGAATACTTATGTATAACGGAACACCAAAAGAAGTATTTGCACATTACAAAGAGCTTGAGAAGATTGGACTTGCGGCACCGCAGGTTACATATATAATGAATGATTTGAAAAATGCAGGATTTGATGTTGACGTGAGTGCAATAACGATAGAAGAAGCAAAAACATCAATACTTAAAGCATTGGGAAAGAAATAAGCTGGAAATAATGTTGAAAGCATAACTCCGGCTGAAAGGAAAAATATGATAAGGGATATTACAATAGGACAATATTATCAGACAAAGTCTGTTATACATGAGCTTGACCCAAGAGTAAAACTTATGGGAACATTAGTATTTATTATTTCACTGTTCTTAGGTAAAAGTGTATGGATGTACCTGGCAGTTACATTGTTTCTGGCTGCAATAATCAAACTTTCAAATGTTCCGCTTAAATTTATTGTAAAAGGATTGAAAGCGGTACTTATACTTATAATATTTTCAGCGGCATTCAATTTGTTTCTGACAGATGGTGAAGTGCTGGTGCGGATATGGAAATTAAAAATTACAAAAGAAGGTATTTATCAGGCTGTATTTATGGTTATACGACTGATGTACCTTATTATGGGTTCATCACTTATGACACTTACTACAACGCCTAATAACCTTACTGACGGGCTTGAGAAAAGCCTTGGATTTTTAAAAGTTATAAAAGTACCTGTTCATGAAATTGCAATGATGATGTCAATTGCATTAAGATTTATACCGATTCTTATTGAGGAAACAGATAAAATTATGAAAGCACAGATGGCAAGAGGGGCTGATTTTGAAAATGGAAATCTGATTAAGCGTGCGAAAGCCATGATTCCTGTTCTTGTGCCATTATTTATATCAGCTTTCAGACGTGCCAATGAACTTGCAATGGCTATGGAAGCAAGATGTTATCATGGTTCAGAGGGGCGTACAAAAATGAAACCGCTTAAATATAAGAAAAATGACAGAATTGCATATGGTGTACTTGCAGCATATCTGTGTGCAATGATAGCACTTAATATATTTTTAGGTGGAAGAATTATATAAAAATTTAAAATAATAATTATAATAAATATGTTTTAATTAAGCCGCGGTGAATTTTTGGTATTGAAAAAATCATCGCGGCAAATGAGGTTATTTATGAGACGTATAAAACTGACAGTAGCATATGATGGCTGTAATTACAGCGGATGGCAGATACAGCCTAATGCTTCGACAATAGAACAGGTTCTTGATAATGCGATTAATAAAGTGACAGGAGAGAAAGTTCACGTTATCGGTGCAAGCAGAACGGATGCAGGTGTACATGGTCTGGGAAATGTCGCTGTATTTGATACGGTTTCTGGAATTCCGGGTGACCGCTGGGCATATGCAATCAATACACATCTTCCTGAAGATGTGAGTGTTGTTGAGTCACGCGAAGTTTCACCGGAATTTCACCCAAGACACTGTAATACCGTAAAAACGTATGAGTACAGGATATTAAATACAAGATTTCCGATTCCACAGTTTAGAAATTACAGCTGGCATGTAAAAGAGCCTCTTGATGTAAATGCAATGCAGAGTGCAGCACAAAGGCTGGTAGGAGAGCATGATTTTAAGAGTTTCTGCTGTGTAAAAACACAGGCGGAGTCTACTGTAAGAACGATTTATTCTGTAGATGTGCGGACTGAGGATGAAGCGTATATAGTTATCAGGGTTTCGGGAAACGGATTTTTGTATAATATGATAAGAATAATCGCAGGAACGCTTGTAAAGGCTGGAAAAGGCAAAATAACACCGCAGGATATAGACTTAATGCTTGAAGCAAAAAACCGCTGTGAAGCAGGACAGACAGCTCCACCGCAGGGGTTGACACTTATGAATATAGATTATGTTGACGGTGACGACAGGGAAGTTGAAAATCAACATTGAAAAAAGTGTTTTGTTGATTATCATGAAGATTTTTATGATTTTGTGGATAACCTCCCGGAATGCAAAAAATCTGATAAATAAATATTGACACGCGTGGTATCGTGTTATATAATCTTTAAATGTGGCGTGGAAAAGTACGCCCTGAATCAGGTTAATATGATTTTGCATGCTTCACCAATGCCCCGGAAAAGCATCTGTAAAGTCATTAACAAATATATTTATCTAAATAATTAAGTATGCATTTAAAGCAATATTTCAGGAGGAAAACCAATGAAAACTTATATGGCTACTGCATCAAGCATCGAAAGAAAATGGTATGTTGTTGATGCTGCAGATTATACATTAGGTCGTTTAGCATCACAGGTTGCTGCTGTATTAAGAGGCAAGAACAAGCCAACATATACACCATCTATGGATTGTGGTGACAACGTTATCGTTATCAACGCTGAGAAGGTTCAGCTTACAGGTAAGAAGTTAGATCAGAAGATTTATTACAATCACTCAGAGTATGTTGGTGGTATGAAAGAGACAACACTCAGAGAAATGATGGATAAGAAGCCTGAAAGAGTTATCGAACTCGCTGTTAAGGGTATGCTTCCAAAGGGACCTTTAGGAAGACAGATGTACACAAAACTTCACGTTTACGCTGGTCCTGATCATGATCAGGCAGCTCAGAAGCCAGAAGTATTAAAGTTTTAATTTTGGACATATAAGGAGGAAATAACAGTGGCTAAGAAAGCAAACGCAAAGTTCTACGGAACAGGTAGAAGAAAAAGCAGTATCGCTAGAGTATATTTAGTACCAGGTAACGGTACAATTACTATAAATAAGAGAAGTCTTGATGAGTATTTTGGTCTTGAGACATTAAAGGTTGTTGTTAAGCAGCCATTAACACTCACAGAGACAGCTGATAAGTTTGATGTTATCGTAAACGTACACGGTGGCGGATACACAGGTCAGGCTGGTGCTATCAGACATGGTATTTCAAGAGCTCTCCTTGAGGTTGATTCAGACGAATATCGTCCAGCACTCAAGAAGGCAGGTTTCTTAACAAGAGATCCAAGAATGAAGGAAAGAAAGAAATACGGTCTCAAAGCAGCTCGTCGTGCTCCACAGTTCTCAAAGAGATAATATTAAGAAAATTGATATTTCAAAAAGCCCCGATTTTTCGGGGCTTTCTTTATGTCAAAAATTAAAAAAAAAGCATTTTTTTGAATAGTAGCCACATTGTAGCCACACAGTAGCCACACCAAAAATAAAAATCAATTTTCTAATATATAACAATATAAAAAAGTCATATTATTAATAAGCAAAAACAATAAAACTTTTATTTTTTCAAATGTATGTATTTGATAGTTCCAAACTTTTCACTTACATACTTTTTTTCATATTCAAAATTATTATTATGTTATGTCAATAATTGTTCAGTTAAATCATTATCTGTTTCAAATGTATTTGTAATTATTGGCAAATCCAAATTTTTACTATAAATATATCTATGTTTCCTTTTTGTAGTTTCAATCAAATCTTTTGTTATATATTTTGTGATATATGATGATACTTTTTTTGTATCTTCAATTTTGGTTGCTGTCGTAAATCCATATTTCCAATTTCTTGAATTTATATTATAAATTTTTTACTTCCTTTAACTTCATGATTATAAATATATTTCCCTTTTTAAAATTTACCACTATCAACCGTTTTTAAATTATCACAATTAGTTAATAAACCATGAAAATGCCATGCACCGTCTTTGTGTCGTTCTGGCATAATTAAATATTTGCAATCAGAATTATTTCTTTTTAATACCCTTAAAAATGTATTAATTCGCTTATAACAAATATCATAATCATATCTATTTTCAACTTTATCATTATCAAATGTAAATGTTAAAAACCAACCATCACTCCAATCATTACAAAAAGCATAATCATAAATTTTTTGTTTAGTCCTACTTAATGAAGAATTTTTTGAATGTTCAATACTTTCATCAGTTCTTTGTTGTCCTGTAATTTTGTTATATTGAACCCCGTCAATATCTACATATTTAACTTTATCTATTTGACAAGCTTCACTTTTAAATGGATATTCATAAATTCTATATTCTTCACTGTTTAAATATTCAATATGTTTTAAATTATAAAAAATTGGCTTACCTAATAAATAATTTAAGTCATTTTGTTGTTTTTGCTGTTCATTTAATATATCAATAAGAACAGCCAAAATTATCACCTCATTTCTTAAAAAGGGAATTCGAGCGTAGACAGACTAAGGAACTTAATGAAAAGCGTTCAGAACTTCAATCGGTAAGACAGGAGGTTGCAAGCATTACGAACAAAGCAAATGAAGCAGTAGAATTGCTTGACAAGATCAATGCTTTTGTATCATCATTCAGATTATATGCACCGACAATAGAAGAATATGCTAATCATGTTGAAACAGATAAGACGATTGAAGCAGGAAACTCATTCAGAGGAATATTGTATGAGATAGGAAAGCTACTGGAAAAATTCAAGGAACTGATAAAAGAATGATTGTGTTGGTTTCCGAGACTTATGCGATGGAAAACTTCTAAGGGTGAAGTTTCTCCGGTATTCATAGAGAAAAGCAATGGATATTCATATTCGGTGTATGGATATATGAATGTGGAGACTAAGGAATATTACAGCAAAGAGGTAATTCAATTGGAGATTAAGGCTGGTAAGCGAATCGGGACAGTAGAGCAGATGGATGCTAATGTTGAGGCTGTGGCTAGGGATTTGCAAGAGATTTGCAAGAGATTGTGGGAGATGTATAATAAATGGCATTGAATAAAATACAGTGATTAATTAAAGGTCGGATTCGTCAGTAATTAACGAGGGTTTGATGAGTTCGGCTTTTATATTACAGAAATATGACATAAAATAGATATGCGATTCTGCCGATATAATGTAATAAAAATATGAATTGACAAGTGAAATGATATATAAACATCTGTGAATTTCAGATGTATATGGAGGTTATAATAAAATGAAAGAGCGTTTTGAGACATTAACAGTGAAAAGAAAAATGGATTTATTTATTTCATATAAGTGGAATGAAATTAGTGAAGATGAGGCAAATAGGATTTGTAAACAATTAGTTTTATACCAAATAAATCCTGTTAGAGATAAATATAACTTAGAGTATGGTGATAGTATAGTGTCATTTATGAATAGTCTTAAGGAATGTGACGGCGTGATATTAATAATATGCAAAGAGTATTTTTTTAGTATTAATTGCATGTATGAAGGCATTACAGCAATGAAAAAATGTAAAAAGAAAAGTCTAATTCGTTTAGTAGAAAATTCGATTGTTACTGACAAGGTTAAAAGAAAAGTGGCTGAATTTTGGGATAATTTTGACGAGACAAAAGTGTTTGGAGATGAAAAGGAAAAGTTAAAACAAGTGCAGGAAAATTATCAAGAATTTGTATTTTGGATAACTGATACGAATGTTGTAAAACCTGATGATATTATACAGTTTGAAAAAGAACTTAAGAAGTATGTAGAAAAAGTGTTTTTAGAAAGTTACAATTATTGTAATATGGTGGAAGATTTGATTAATTCAAAAAAAGTTCAAATTTCCAAGGTATGTGACCCAATTGGTGAAGAATACTATTATTATAAAAATATTAATTACATAATTCAAGAGAGTCCAGTAGAGTACTTTAAATGCATATATAATTTTATTCTTTTATTAGAAAAATATGATACTAAAGAATTGGTGAATATTTCTATTAATAATGTTGTTGGAATTGAAGAAGGAAATTTTGGAGAGAATTATTCAAAATATTATTTTGTCATTCCTAAACAGGAGTCGTTGGACACTTTAGCTTATGAAGAAAAATTGGATAAAGATAAATCTGAAATAGAGTATGACATGCGGCGAATAACCATATATTTTTAGTGTAGAAATAAAATATATGGTAAGCTGCCATAGGTGAAAGACAGCTTGCTACAGAGCTAATTAAGGTACCATAATAATTCTGCATCAGAATTGTATTTCGAAAGGTTTTTATTATCCTGACAAGTATATTTAACAGTAGGTGGTGTGTTTCTGCAAATTCGATACATAATCTGGTCTATTTCCTGGTCGGAAGCGATAAAAGTTCTTATCCATGGATATAAAGAACTGGTGGATTAAAAGTACTTTTATTACCATATCCGATATTTTGTTCAATTATGAACATTTGAGCAAGTACTGCTGTTATATCAATTGGATTGATATATTGTGTAAAATGAATATTGTCGAGAGCCTGGATAGCATCTAATGGTTCATTCCCATAAAATATCTTATCAAAAGCAACTAAAAGCTTTTCTTTATATTGAGGAAGTTCTTTAGCACGAAGCTTTAGGTCGATAAGCAATCGAAGATGATTAGGACGGAGTGGCTTTTCGTCTCTTATTTTAAGAAAAATTTGAAAATTCTTATTTACATCATAGTCCTTGAAACGCTTGGGTAGAGTACTAGGACAGAAAATTAAGATGGATTGTTCACCATTATTATATACTTCTGTCATAGTATCAAATGGTAGTTTTAAAACAAAATGTAGCATGTCATCATATGTCATTATATGTTTACCTCCCTAAAAAAGTCATTGATTTCAACATTAAGAACATTTGCAATCTGGTTAAGCACAGATATGGAAAGACTTTTATCACAACCAGAAGCTTCAATTTTAGAAAGATAACGGATACTGATTTGAGCCTTTTCTGCAAGCTGCATCTGTGTTAAATTAGCTTGTTGTCTATAATGTTTTATATTTGAATCTATAGTACGATATAGGTCAGTATCATTATTAAAATGCATAGCTACACCTCTTTCACTATTTGTGAATATAATCTCATGCTATGAATAAGATAAAAATTCACTTATTGTGAAAGAAAAAAAGATGGCTTTTTTAACTGAGTTGAGGTAAACTTATATAGATGATTGATGGAAGGTGGGGATTACAATGGATTCATTTCAAGGAAAATATGAATATGATAAATTTGTAATAGAGACAGCACATAAAATTCAAGAGATACAACAGGACTTTAATAACCTTTCTGATGAAAATAAAATTAAGTTTCAAAATGATGTTATGAGAGCATTCATGATAAAAGGTATCGAGGGTGTTTCAGAATACTTCAGCCAATGGAAATGAAAAGGGGGCATGACTTATAAGTTTACAACCAAATAATTTCAAGCTTGAACCAACAACAGTCTGGTCGTTTCCAAACAGAGGAAGTTGGGCAACGCATTCAGGAAAGTATCGGGGAAATTGGTCACCATATGTACCAAGAAATCTTATACTTCGATATTCTAAACCAGGTGACTGGATTTTAGATCAATTCATGGGTAGTGGAACCACACTGGTTGAGGCAAAACTACTAGGTCGTAATGCGGTAGGTATAGATATTAATCCGCAGTCAGTTTCAATTTCAGAAACAAGTTTACAATTCCAATGTGATACAAGTTCAAAAATATATATTAGGGAGGGAAATGCAGCAGATTTGCATTTTGTCAAAGATGCACATATAGATTTTATCTGCACTCATCCACCATATGCTGATATCATAAAGTACAGCGAAGGCATAGAAGGGGATATTTCCATGTTGGGAGCAAAGCCATTCATAGATGCAATGGATAAGGTGGCAAATGAGGCATATCGTGTGTTGAAAAAGGGAAAGATGTGTGCTGTTATGATTGGTGATATAAGAAAATGTGGAAAAGTTGTTCCGTTAGGATTTCGTATGATGGAGTGTTTTTTACGTGCTGGATTTACCAACAAAGAAATAATCATAAAAGAGCAACATAATTGTAAAGCTACTGGTTACTGGGAAAAACAGAATAATAATTTTTTGCTTCTTGCACACGAGTATATATTTGTCTTTGAGAAGTAATTGGAATTATATGGGATTCACATGGAGTGAAAGTTTTGATTGTTATTTTCTGTGTTAGCAAGTATAATAAATTTATAGGATTTTGTCACTTAGTGACTAGAGAAGAGGAATCAAAATGAGTAATTCAAGTGTCGCTCCATTTGTGAAGTGGGCTGGAGGAAAACGTCAGCTTATTCCGCAGATAAGAGAAAGAATGCCTGAAAAATATAATGATTACTATGAGCCGTTTGTAGGTGGTGGTGCTGTAATATTTGATCTACTACCTGCAAATGCTCTGATTAATGATATAAATAAAGCTTTGATTAACACATACAGAACAATATGTAATGAACCTCATGCTTTTCTGAAAGAGGTCAACAGGCTGGATAATGATATGTGGGAAGATGGGAAAAAGTATTATTATTCTATCAGAGAACATTATAATGACAAGCTTATGCGGTCTGAATATGATGTAGAGCTGGCAGCATTATTTGTATTTATAAATAAGCATTGTTTTAATGGATTATATCGTGTGAATGGCAAGGGATTGTTCAATGTTCCATATAATAACAGCCGCAGGGTTTCCGTTGATGAGGATGTTATTATAGCTACATCAGAGTATCTTAGGGGAGTAACTATTATAGATGGTGATTTTGAACAGGCTTGTAAGAATGCAAAGAAAGGCGATTTTGTATTTATAGACAGTCCGTATGCACCTTTGAATCCTACATCCTTTGAATCCTACACAAAAGAAGGGTTTGATATAGAAAGTCACAAGCGATTAGCGAAACTTTATGATGAATTAACTGCCAGAGGCTGCTACTGCATGCTTACAAATCATAATACGGAGTTGATAAATGAGTTGTATGGAAATAAGGATTATAAGATAGATGTTGTAAGCGTAAAGCGTATGATTAATTCAGATGCTTCTAACCGGGTTGGCGAAGAAGTGATTATATGCAATTATTAAATAGAAATAATGCATCTGTTTGTAATGATTCGTATTTAGTTCAGAAAAACAAGGAGACATATAATGGATAACTTATTTACTAAAAAAGTGCCATTATACTTTGAGACGGATGAATCACAGCTAGTCGTAGGTGATTCATTTGAAATTCTAACTAAGATGAAACCAGAATCAGTAGATATGATATTTGCGGATCCACCTTATTTTTTAAGTAATGATGGGATTACCTGCAAAGGTGGAAAGATGGTTTCTGTAAATAAAGGCTCATGGGATAAGCTTTCAGGAAGTGGAACCAGTGTCGAAGAGAAACACAAGTTTAACAGAAAGTGGATTAAGTTATGTAAGAAAGTATTAAAGCCGAATGGCACAATATGGATATCAGGAACATTACACAATATATATTCGATTGGTATGGCATTGGAGCAGGAAGGCTTCAAGATAATTAATAACATAACATGGCAGAAAACAAATCCACCGCCAAACTTAGCATGTCGATGCTTCACACATTCTACAGAAACCATTTTATGGGCTAGGAAGAATGATAAGAAGTCTCGGCATTTTTTTAATTATCAAAAAATGAAAGAAATGAATGGCGGAAAGCAGATGAAGGATGTTTGGGCAGGTTCATTGACAAAGCAATCTGAGAAGGTGGAGGGAAAGCATCCTACACAAAAACCAGAATATTTGCTGGAAAGAATTGTATTAGCATCTACGGAGGAAGGACAAGTTGTTTTAGATCCATTCTGTGGTGCAGGAACTACAGGAGTAGAGGCGGTGAGATATGGAAGAAAGTTTGTAGGAATAGATGTAAGTGAAGAATATATAGAAATTTCTAAGAGGAGATTGGAGAAGGTACTATGAGTGATTTTAAGAAACAGATTGAAGAAGATATAAGAGAATATCAGGAAAACTACAAATATATAAGTAATATTCAAAAGGATGAATGGGCTTTTAATTATTGGGTGCTTGATAAGCTTTTTTATGAAGATGAGGAGTTAGTAGAAGAGAAAATAGTTGATTATCATGATTTGGGTATAGATGCTTATGAGATATATGAAGACACAAAGGATATTTTTTTGATTCAAAATAAATATTATGGAGAAACAACAGCAATTACAGCAGAGTATGTGAAAAATGATTTTTTGTTAAGAGCAATAACGGCGTTAGAGAATGGAACATATAAGAAATCAGATGAATTACAAGGAGCTTTTTCAAAGTATAAGGATAGTGCTGATTTTACTGTTTATCTTCAGTTATTTGTAACTAATAATATTCATAATAGAGAAGCTGATGAATATGTGAAAAAGTTTAATGTATCTCATCCTAAATATATTGCAAAAATATTTTATTTAGATGATATAGAAGAAAGATATTATGGTGAAACACAGCAGGTAAAGAAAAATATATCTGTTAAGGTTGAAAGCGTAAATAAAGGAACTATTCTTAATATTAATACTGAAGGATATAAATTGGAAAATGTTATTGATGCAAGATATGTTCTTACACCTATAGTTTCAGTTTATAGATTGTATAGAGATTCTATAGAAAAAGGGTATCCGATTTTTGATAAAAATATAAGAGAATATCTTGGAAATAAAGGAGTAAATAAAAGTATTTATCAGACATTGTTAGATGAGGAGGATAGAAAGAATTTTTTCTATTACAATAATGGTATTACTGTAATTTGTGATAGAATGACAAAAATTGTAACTCAACCATCAGATTATAATATGAATGCAGCATTTACAATTGATAATCCTCAGATAGTTAATGGATGTCAAACTGTTAACTCAATTTATGAAGCATTAAAAAATATAGATCCAGATAATTTAGAAAAAAATTTTAAAGATACCTTTGTTATGCTAAAAACTTACTAAATTTCTGATTATCTTTTCATAAGTTGGTAAATGCCGATATA
>OGIK01001953.1_pt1 | contig 15155 bp, 18 predicted proteins | sample 1571781 | NCBI WGS metagenome assembly OGIK01 (sample SAMEA2581956, study PRJEB24529) | metagenome | biome: Human gut stool | place: China | collected 2011
TCCCCTTTATTTTTTTTGCCGATTCTCATTTTCCCCATCGGACCCGTTGCCCTTAACATTGAAAAATATTTAAACTTAATTTCAAAAAGTGGTTGACATTTAACAGAAACAAAGAGTTAAACACAAAACAATAGGATGATTAAGATATGAAGAAGTTTAATGATTGTAGTGAGATAAAAGAAAAATAAAGGGTGGGAGTAATATCCCACCCTTAACTTTATGAAATTTTTGTCCAGCCATCAAGGGTAATTTCACCCAGGTTTTTAGTGTTGACCCAGAACATGTTAGATACGGCAGAATTTTCCGGAATTGTAAATACCGAAGCATCACTACTTATTGTGGTTAAACAAAACCACCCGGCGCTTCCAATCGTTCTAATAGTTCCAGCAGCGAATCTGATATTCGAATAATTTGTTGATGTGTCAACTTTAGAGTGAGCGTAGGCGTTATTTATGGTTAAGTTTCCAGTGCACGTAAACGGAAGTTTAATCACACAATAATCGTTTGTGGTGGGAAGAATCTGATTTGTTGCATACTGAGTGATTGTACCGCTGCAAGCGATATTGAAGGATACCTGCATCAAGTTTAACCCTGGATAATATATCAAAATCAATCTTGATATAGCATTAAAATCCGTAGAACGTTTTGTTAAACCTGTGCCCAGCACCACATCCTCGAACGACTGAAAATACGAATAGCATTCCAGCGCCGAATTGGCTTTATTAAGCGCACTGTTTGAGTTAGTTAACGCCGTTCCAGCAGCGGTCTGAGCATTTCCTGCTGTTGTGTTAGCGTTATCTGATTTGGTGTTTGCTTCGTCAGCCTGGGTTAAAGCATCATTAGCCGTATTCTGGGCTGTCTGTGCTGTTTCCAAAGCAGCCTTAGCTGTAGCATCAGCCCCGCTGCCACTATCAGCAGCATTTTTGATAGCTGTATCAATCGCGCTAAATGCACCATTTACATCCACTAACCAAGACGGCTTATCAGTACCTAACCATTGTGGCAAATTGTAATTTGGTGTTTTGTTTGTAAAACTCATAATTAAATCCTCCTTAAAATTTTTATGCAGCTACGCCGTTGAAATCATAATCAAAGGCTGTAATCTGTTTACCGTCATACACGCTAGCTGTTAATTCAAGCGCGTCATACTCAGCGGCAGTTAAAGCATTTGGCTGGTGCTGAGTAATTAACCAGTTAATAACATCTTTATAAAATACCACCTGCCCTGTGATAGGGCTGCGCATGTAAAATCTGTCATCAAGTTTAAGTAGTTTTTTACCATACACATCGTAGTCAAAAGCACTTAACCCTGAATCGTCATACCCCGCGGCTGTAAGATGCAGATTGTCATACTCTTGTGCTGTTAATGCATAATACTTAAACACCCAGGTCATGTAGTTAAGCACATCTTGCAATACCTGTAACTTACCAGTAATCGGATTAACTACCATAACTTTTTGGATTTCTGGTATCATGTCGATTACTTTTTGTATTTCCGTGTCGATATATCCTTTAAGTTTATCGTCCTGCGCATCGACATACTGTCTTAAATATTGCAACTGGTTATTAATGCTGATAGTTAAGTCGTTAATCTTTTTCAGCACCCAACTCTGCTGTTCGTCAATCGTGTTATTAACAAATATCTCCAACGCTTTCATTTTAGCTTCGTTGTCTGCTAACTGTGCGTCAACCTTGTTTTGCAGTGAATCAAACTTAATGTTTAATTCGTTTCTTAAAGCGTCCACCTGCTGGTCAACATAATTTGTAAAATCATCACCAAACCCGTTTACTGTTTCAATGACTTCATTCATTTTGTATTCAATCCTGCATAACTGCTCATATAAACTCATGCAATCACTGAACGTTAAAGGCAAAATGGATTTACACTTAATTGTCAAGGGTGCAATATCACCTAACATTTTAAACCCCCTTCTTAATAGATGTTCATAAACAATTCAGACAATTCTTCAATTATCATCATGTCTATGTTTAAAAACGTGTCCCTGTACTCCTGTAAATAGCTAGAGAAACTTCCACCTCCCGTCTTACCTATAACAGTTTCCAGATAGTTTTCGGTCGTGTTTGCGTTTTCGTTATCCTTTACATTTGTGTCACTGGTTGAATCAGTAGTTGTGTTTCCGTCATTAGTCGTTGTGCTTTTTCCCGTAGCGGTACTGTCAACATTGGTATACGTTGTAAGATATTTTAAATCCTTAACGTTATCAATCTGACCCTGTGGTGTATCGCTGTAACCTGTTCCACTGTTTCCAGTCTCCGTGCTGTCCACAACGATATCGTTTGTGCTATCGCTAACCGTATTACTTTTGTTATTAGTTGTGCTTAACTTATCTCTTTTTTCGTCCCTGGTTCTGTCGTTTACTCTTCTTAAGTCCGTGTCGTGCATTGGGTTAAATTCTATTGTCGCGCTTTTGTAAAGCTGATTATAATAAGGCATTATTTCATTCAGTTTTCGATTAAGAAAAAACTTAAACTTTCCATAAGTTTCCAAACCGATTTCACGGAACCAGTAATGTTCCATTATCTTTGTTTCAAGCACATTTTTGTACTGTGGGTCATACAACGGGTAGTTAAAATCAAACAGCAAAGGTCTAGCTTGATTGATAACATCATAGGTGTTAGTTAATCCGACTCGCTGTTGGACTCCGGTGATTGATTCGCAAATTGTTCTGAGTTCTGTCGTGTATTTTGCCACGGGTTTTCACCTCCTCCATACTGCCTGTATCTAACGTCCACCTCCGCTTCCAGTTCATCAGCAAAAAGCTCGTTAATCCATTTGCACGCATCTTTTCGGGCATTAAGCATTGTAAAACGCTGCGCCCTTAACAACTCTTCGTTGCTTTCTACCTCATCTGTAATCAGTCTCTCTTTTTTGTCGATATTAGCGTTATCAATCCCCAAAAATGTTAGTGCTTCGTTCCAAATCATGTTTTTGGCAATCATAAGCTGCGGATACCGTTCTGGAACGTCTGTCTTGATACAGCTAATAGCGTTTTCCTGTAAATGTTTATCTCCAAATATAACAGGATAATTTCCGTCATATTTATCGTAGACCGCCCTTAACGTTTTCTGTTGCGCTTCTGTACCATATAACAGTAACGGTGTTTTTTGTCCATTTATGTTTACGTCAATAGCGCGTTGGATGTTTGTTAATCGTTCAGCAAAAAGTTGTATTGACAATGATGTTGGCTGTCTGAGATAGTTATTCCAAATTATCACACTGTCCTGGTCGTCACACTGCTGAGTAAACCCTGTAATGTCATATGCTCTTCTCCTTATTGGGACCCGATACATGTTAAGTGGTCCCTCTAACGTGCACTGTGCTGTAAAAAATCCCTTGTTTAAATGGTCCTGGTAAAACAACGCATATCCGAACTCAAAAAGTATTAGTTCTAAAAAACGGGCGTCGCATGTCGGGGGTAAGTTTATCCACTCAAACTGGTTGATAGCTAATTCCTTTAACCTGTAATAGTAGTCAAAAAACGTAGCGTTGTTAAACCACTGTGGATTCTTCTCACACACATCCAACCCGTTAAGATTAAATTTTGTCTTTCCCATTTTCTCACCCCCCTCACCTACGTGTAGTTTACTTTACCAAAATCTCTTACATAGTAATCCCCACCCTGACCGATAACCGTGGTTTTTTCAAAAACACCATCTGTTCCGCCTCCGGGTTTACCAGTGTTACCACTAATATAGGTTATGCTGTTTCCATTTACGGCAGATACCACACCGCAATGGTGTAATACTGTTGCGCTTTGTTTTGTTATAAAAAATAACACATCACCCGGTTCTGGCAGTTGCCCGCCTACCTCCGCTTTCCATGTTGACCCCATCGCTGTCATATCATCATACAATTTTTGTACACCAGCGTTAGGTGGTACTTGTTCTGATACACCAGCTTCGTAAGCACAATAGGTTAAACACGTACAGCACCACGCGTCTTTAACATAGCTGCCGTAATACCACCGCTGGAACATTCCGATAGTTTCATCCCATTCTTGCGCGCCGATGTATTTACGCATTACTGTATCAATCCTTGTTTTAGTTGGCACAGTTGTATAAATTGCTTCTATGTTACAATCATTAGGCGGCATAATAAATACAGACGGAGTTGTGCTGTCATCAATAAACTGTCCCCCATTATATGTTACCCAACGTTGGAAATTTACTGTAGTATCGGCAGCAATTTGAACGTTTTCGTAAGCTTGATATGACCCACTTCCAGTTCCACCCGTGACTGTTAAATTATACTTGTCAGTTGGTGGTGGTACAGGGGTTCCACCATTGTCGCGCGTGTAATCTCCCACCCAATCACCATGCCAAAATGTAACACCATTATCAAGCATTTCTTTGATTTTTACAAGATGTGGCGTGGGTGCGCCGCCTATGACCTTTGCGTCAACTGTTTTAACATAGTTCCAACTCGGTCTACCTGTAATGTTAGGCACTTTTACACGATTAACACGATAACCAAAAGCACTAAAATATTCGTCAATGCTTCTCGCAATTTCTGCTTTTATGGTTTTCTGTTCCAGCATAAATCCGTATTTGTATAATGATACGTTGGTATAACCATTTCCAATTGTACCACCAATAGCATTAGGTATAATGCTATGCACTTCTTTTTCTTCGCGCATGGATGATACTTGGTTGTTTAACCCGCTAAACGTACTAGCCGCAAAATTAGCTACACCCGCACCAGCTAAAACAGCGTTTCCACTTAAGGCCCCACCTACAGCTAACAAAGAATTTGTTGCAACATTAAAATCATTCCTGTCAAGCTGATAACCCCAACGGATAGACTGATTTGCTAACCAACTGGCATACACGTTATTAACCCATGTACATTGTGGGTAGTTTCCTAATGCTACAGATTCGTTAAAGTTTGTTGTTACACCTTTATAATCCTGTGGGTAACATATTATTCTTCCGTTAGGGGTTGCAACGCCCCTAAATACTACGTTTGGTGTGTTACCACTAAAAAATTCATATCGTAAAATGACAGCGTTTCCTTCGTTGTTGCTTATCTGCAAACAGCGATAAGGATAACATAATAATTTATTATTTTTTGGTGTATAACCGTTAAGTGTGTTTGTGTTTGGCACGGACAGATTTGTGGCAGTTCTTACAGTTGCGGGTAAGTATCCACCGCTGCTTCCACCGGACACGATATCTTTAGGCACCATGTACATTGATACAATAGCATCTGTTTTACCCGCGCCGTTAATTGCTTCAATCAGCGTTGGCAATAGTGACCCCGTTGTCCAATTATCCGAGTCAAATAAATAGTAAGATGCGCCGCTGTAAATTCCCGCATACACATAACCACCTGCGGGAGGAAAAGAGGTATCCTTTAATTCTACCGTTGACCCAACAACAATCCACCAGTCTGTAAAATTTTTCTGGGTGAATGATGTGCATACGTAATCACCTAAAGCCAAACCTTCGTCGATTAAATTGGCACCAACGCTATCGTCATTAACATGCTCACGTTCCACAAAGCAAGCTGGAATGTTTATGTCAAACATATAGGTTTGATATGCGTCAATTTCAAAGTAGATTTTTGTCATTACTTCGCTTTCATATTCCAGATTGGTGATAAATGCATAAAACCATTTATCCCCAAACTGCGGATTCCTGTAACACAAGTAGTTACAATCTACTAAAGCGTCATACTGTGCAGGATACCTAATCATGGAGTTTTCGCGCTGATAAGATAAATCTCCTGCTGAATATTGTGTTTTTCCAGCAAAGAATGATTCTTGTGCTGCGCGATTGTCAAATGTAAGTTGGTCCCTATAGGTGTTATCAAGGGGTACCGCCCGGCATAACCGGACGGTTGTTATTGGTGCGAATGCCATAATATACCCCCTTATTAATTAGGTTAAAGTGATAGTTGCTGTACCGGATTTTGTATTGTCCAGTTTGGATGTGGCTGTTACCGTCAGACTGTCTACGGTAATACCCGGTTTAATGGTTACAAGACCGCTGCTATTAACACTAGCGTTAGCATCTTCTGTAATTGTCCAGACCACATTATTACTAATAAGACCCGTACCAGTTACAGCAGCGGTAAGCTGCACTGTTCCACCAGCAGCCTTTGTTACGCTTGCAGTACCCGGGGTAATTGTGACAGATGTAACAGTAGGCGCTTCTGTTGTAAAAGCAACAACGTTTTTAAATGGGCTGTAAGATAACGTTTCCCAATGATGCAGGAAATAGTTATAGTATAACCTGGACGCGACATAATCGCTAGTCATGGTTAAATAGTTATCAAAAACCATAAACCAATCTTCATCTGCTGCGATAGCGATTACTCCTTCTTTTTCCAGTCCACCAAAATCATCCACGATAACTCTTCGTCCGATAAAATTGGTCTTATCCATGTTAAAGGCGCTTGCCAAAACTTCAACGTCGACCGTGGCTGCAACGCTTGAAAGGATAAATATAACCTGTTCGTCAAGCGGTGTGTGTGTAGTAACACCCATAAAATTGCTGTCGTTGCGCATAAAGGTTAAATCAAGCGCTGTCTGCCGGAATAAGGTCATTGTCTTTTTAGCGTTTACATCACTGTCCAGACCTGGAACTGTAACTGGTCTTAAAGCCCCACGCATACCTGCTTCAAAAAATACATTTTTCATAAGCAGGAATTCATCGTATTCGTCGGATGTATAAACAGCTTCGATAATTTTTGAAACCAAATCTTCCACACCCTGGTAAGACAGGAAAGCGGTTCTTAAGTCATCGTTCTGAATGGTTACAGGGTACTTATCCTGTCTGTTACGCTTGTGAAACGCTGCAAGAACGTTTGGTAAACGTCTTTCAAACTCATCCTGTGCCGCCGTTTTTCCCTGGTCGTCAACTAGATAATACGGTTCAGCTTTAATGATATTTACAAAAATCTCTTCTACCGTTTCGCCGAGAGACATCATACCCTTTTTAAACCGCTTAAGCGGGTTGTTGTACGACCGGCTGGTTATAATCACCATACCGATTCTGTTTACCAGCGCATCCAGGAATTCGTTACGCGTTGCTTCATAATTAAGAATCGGGTTTCCGATTTCTGCAATGTTATCCTGGGTTGCTTCTGGAACCCGGTCTTTGTATGCCTGGGAAGCGTCGCTTCTGATTACGTTTAAAAGCTGCATTCCGTTAGGGACTGCACTGTACTGGGCTGCTGCATACTTACTTTTTACTGGCATTTATTAATCCTCCTTCTCTGCCTTTTTCCATAAATCATCAAAGGACAGTTCTTTCCCATCGTCTTTGATATCTTCCTTCTGTTCCCGTTCCATTTCTTCCTTGCCGGGGCGGTCGTCTCTGGAACCACGCATGCGATAACGTCTGTTATCGTTACGTAACTTGTCAACCTCTGCCAATAAGTCGTCATAATCAGCATCGTATCTGTCAAGTTCTTCTTCATACCACTCGTATTTTTCCCTTAACTGCTGATACAACCCGTCATAGTCGGTTTCATCGGTTCCGTTGCGTAACTGGTCCTCAATCTTATCATACCAACCACGTTCTTCTCGCCTATCCTCTCTTGCATCTTCGGACCGTCTTTCATTGTCCTGCCGCTCATCATCGTCTTTTCTGCGATAACGGTCCTCTTCGTCATTACGTCTCCGGTAGTCCTCACGTTCGTCAAAATCCCTGCGCGCGCGTCTGGACCACTCTCTGCTTCTTGCAGCCATTGTTTTCCCTCCTTACTTAAAAATTGTTAAGGTCGTTTTTATCCATGATAACAGGATAATTATGATACGCAATATCCATATCCACTGTTCCCCGTATCCCTGGAACGTACCCTTTATCTGTAGTCTGCCACATTCCGCATTTGCGCCCTGGCGCGTTAGCATAACGTGCAAACCACATATCATAATTTTTTGTTACATCGCTTGACTGATAATATTTTAAGTACAGGTCATTGTTTGTGTAAAACCCGCAATAAAAACCATGCTTTTCCATAGTTTCACAAAACGCGCGCGTACAGTCAAGCACAAAAGTGCGCGTTGGTTTTACACCGTTTTGAGCCGCATAAGATTCACTTGCATATTCCCAATCATACATAATTGGATATGGTATTTTGTGATTTCCGATAAATTGCACTAATTTGCGCGCTTCGTTTGCTGCCATCTCAGCTGATAATGGGTAACCAAACCAGTACAACCCAAATGGTATGTTTAATCGTTCACATTCTGCTATGTTTCGCGTGGCCTTGTTGTCTATGGTATTCCATCCATACCCAGCCCGTATCATAGCAAAATCTATGTTGGGTTTTACAGTGTCCCAATCAATATCACCCTGGAAATATGATACATCAATACCTTTAAACAATTTTATCGTCCCCCAATCTGTCTACTAATTTAGTCATAACAATTGTGTTATTGTTAATAACAGTTGCAAGATTATCTACTTCTGATTTGTGACGTTCCTGGTTTTCGTTTCTGTCTTTGCGTTCCTTTTCTCCCCGGTCGTATACATACCATGCCATGGCTACGCAAGCCACGAATGGAAAGGCATAGTTGCTTAACAAATTCGCCCAATCCATTAATTCACCTCCTTTACCTACTACTTTTAATTATATCAAAAGTATTGACAAAAGTCAAGCACATATGATATAATAATAATAGATATATTGTGCTTGGAGGTGACAACTTGTCATATTATGACGGGACAAAATTACTGAGCCTTTTAGATATTAATGGTAAAAAACCAGAAATTTATATGGTAACGACAAACCGTACTGGTGGTAAAACAACATGGTTTAGTTCTTTTCTTGTGAGAAAATTTATTAAGAAAAAAGAAAAGTTTATGTTGTTATACAGGTATAATTATGAGTTATCAGATTGTGCTGAAAAATTCTTTAAGGACATACACGACTTGTATTTTAATGACTACAATTTGCATAGTCAGTGTAGGGCAAAGGGAATGTTTCATGAATTGTTTTTAAATGATGAATCGTGCGGATATGCAGTTGCACTTAACAACGCTGATACGCTTAAAAAATATAGTCACCTGTTTAATGACGTTGAACGTATGTTTTTTGACGAATTCCAGTCAGAAATGAACAAATATTGTACGGATGAAATAAGAAAATTGTTATCTATTCACACTAGTGTTGCTAGGGGTAGGGGTAAACAGGTGCGCTATGTGCCGGTGTATATGTGCGGTAATACGGTGAGTTTACTTAATCCATATTATACTGCAATGGGAATTAGTGACAGATTGATGAATGATACAAAATTTCTTAAGGGTGACGGTTTCGTTTTGGAACAGGGCTTTATTGAATCTGCTTCAAAAGCACAACTAGAATCTGGATTTAATCGTGCTTTTTCTAGCAGCGATTATGTTGCATATGCTGCACAAAATGTTTACCTTAATGATAACTATTCGTTTATTGATAAACCAGCGGGGAGGGGCAGATATCTTGCGACTGTTAAATATCTTAATAAACATTATGCAATTTATGATTATGATAGCCTGGGTATCCTTTATGTTACTGACAGCTATGACATCAGCTTTCCTTACAGACTTAGCCTTACGACAGACGACCATAATATTAACTACCTTATGTTAAGTAAAAATAGTCTTATGATTAATAATTACAGATTGCTTTTTAATCGAGGTTGTTTCAGATTTAAAAATCTTGATAGTAAACAAATGCTGCTTAAGTTATTATCTTACTAGGTATCTGCATGGGTGCTGCAATATTTACATAAGCAGATGTCACACCGTCAAAAGTGCTGCAAGCGTTTTGGGTTATGACAGCCCACTTATTGTACCCCGTGTTATAGATATAAAAAGCCCGGCTTTTATAGTCGGGCTTTTAATAAGTACTTGCGCAAATACTTATAATTTATTTTACATTTGTATAACATGTGTCGCATAAACACGGGTGAATATAAATATCTTCCCTAACCTCTGCATACGGCCTACCGCAAATTTCACACATACACAATGGTTTTAATTGCATCATTGTTTTATATAATTCATATCGCGGATATCTGCTATAACGTCTTTTCTTTTTGTTTTTCTTTCTAAACAAAGGTAAACCGTGCATTTTTCTATAATTATTTATTAAACCTCTCCCAATAGGTTTACTTATTCCGTACCTGCTATTCATAGCTATTTTTATTAGTCTCCTATCCATTTAATCCTCCTTAAATTTTCTTATCTGTTTCTTTGCCATGTGATATCCTTTCTTCTCCAACACGATTCCACCCGGAATCCTTACAGGTTTTAATCCTTCGTTAAGTTTAAGACCCTCCTTAAAATCTGTGATATCGTATTTATCTAAAAACTCTTGTTTCGCATCTTCTGACATTCCAGCACACCTTATGTTATAAAATGGTTCGACCTCCTCTCCGTTAACATGTGTTACGTGTTCCATATAAGTTTTCTGCCTTACAAAAACAGCTTTATCCCAATATGATTCTAGCTTCCAAGCACAAAATGAAGTTGGGTGAATTCTAATTCCTTTAACTTCTTCTGGTTTTCCACTGCAATGAATTGAGTCAGTATCACAATAAATAAAACCGTCTTTATCTACACCATGAAAATTTGCCTGGGCCGCGTTGATTACAAATCGCCTTGCGTATGATGTTATGGCACTTCCTACTGCTATAAATCCTGGTTTCTTTTCGTGTTCTTCAACAATTTCAAATCCTAACACGTTTTTACTGTTAATGTAAGGAACCTTATAGCTCGAACTGTCATTAGCGGCAAACTTTCCGTATAAATTGTTTAAGTACAGTTTTGCTAATTCTCGTTCTGCACCCACACTGTTTTCCTTAATCTCTTTGTACTTGTACATGTACTCATCAAACAAGCCTATCGCTTTCATAAAATAACATCCGTCAAGTACTTCAAGGTCTATCGGGTTATAGTGTTTTAAAAATAATTCGTAATCCACACATGTCATAGTCATTGTTACATAACTGTCGTGTTTCACACCCTGTTTCATGTAATAACGCTTGTAGGTTCCGCTTTGATAGTCATAATAATCACTGGTGGTTAGATAATCTGTTCCGTTATATAATAGGGTTCCTTTTATCTGGACTGTTGGTAACATGCCTTCCTTGATGTTAAATCTACATCTTATCCTAACAAAATAGTACTTGTTATCAGCTTCTTTTGGGATATCTCCTTTCCAAAACATGGGTTTTCCTACTGGATAATAGTTACCAGATTCACTTGACATGTTGGACGAGTAAGAACTATTAATATCTGCTGTCCATCCGTTATCGTAAATCTTATTTTCTTTTCCCTTAACTAGATAACAGTAACCACCACGGTATGAATGTCTTATGTAGGCATCTGCATTAGATTCTCCGTATAAATCTGGGTCAATCTCAATTTCTGTTAGGTTGGGGAAAAAGTTCTTAAAATCCGTCTTATCATAGGTGCTTTTAAATTCCTCTAAACAGCAGGACCCTATTGTAAGTTTTTGGTGTCCCCTCTCGAACATAATCTCTAATGCTTCTTTAACAACCAAAACATCATTGGCTATGTACTCTTTTTCTTTTTCAGTTATTTCACATCCAGCATAACGAAAACCTTCATATTCCATGTCAAGCTTTTTGTGTGCTGTCTTAAAAGATTTACCTATTCTTTTTACACTAAATGGTAACAATTTTAAACTGTCTCTAAACTCTATTACCGTTTGACCTTTTTTGATTGTAATTGTATACCATGCCCCACGGTCACTTATAGCACACTTAAACTCGTTTGTTTTCATTTTACCTTCGGCTACACGATTCCATTTATAATCATTACGTAACAACCAGTCAATGATAAAATTTCCATCAAACTTAAGATTGTGAAAATATCCAACAATATTAACATTAAGACTAAAAATGTAACCTAAAAAATCTTGGATGCTATGTAAAATAACGACATCTTCCGTGTTCAGTTCAACTACCGCAGCAGCCCAAACCTCCGTGTATTGCTGACCTTTATAAACCGTTGTTTCAAAATCACATACGTAATATTTATAGTTGCGAGTGCGCACATCTTTGTACCCTCCGTGTTAAAATTCGTAATTATCGACATCCAAAAATTCCTCGTCAACTTCCATGGCTTCCATAGCTTCTTCCATGACTTCCTCTCGTCCTCCTTCACTTGCGCCTATTAAGTCCAGAATACCGTGTAGCTTTCCGGTTAAAATTTCTGAATCTGATACACCCTCCCATCCGGGCCACTGGCCCTCAGACTTAGCTTTCTCTAATGCTTCTGCGAAATCGTCCGGTCCATATTTTTGCATAGAGCGATTATACCAACGTGTGATATAGTTAAACAACTTTTCATTTCTGCCGTAAATCTGAGTCATTTCCATCTGGAAATTGGTAAATATTTGGTTATTGTAATCTACATAATCTGGTTGTTGGTTAGTTGGAAGTTTTGTTGATACAGTGGGTTTATTTATTGGGCGTTGTTTAACACCAGTTTTACGTGTCTGCGCTGCTCTCTTGGCTGCGGTGCTTCTCTCTAGTTTTCTTCCGGATTCTCCTGTTAAAATTTCTCCAGTTTCCTGGTCAATATAGCGTGATTTTGTATACAGGTCTGGTGTTTTAATTTTGGCTAACCTTGCAACGCTTGATTTGGTGACGCGCTTAGGTCTCGGCGGTAAAACATTTTCTGGAACTATATAGCCACGTTGTTCCATTCTTTTAATCTGTCTGGTTATTCTTGCCCGTTCTTTATTGTAGGCTTTCATTGTCTCAGATGCGGTATTTTTTCTAGCCATTTAATCACCTCCATTTTGATAAAGATAAAGGGGGTGTTAACCCCCTTAATCTATTATTAGTCAATTGCTAACACGCAATCAACATAATCTTTACCCGCCCTGGAAACACCAGATGTTTTCATAATGGTAAATGGTTCATCCTCAAAAAGCTCAAACATTTGCATAAATGACCGCTTAAATGTTGCCGACTGACAGCACCAAACTTTTGTCGTACCATCAACCTTTCCCATTACGGATAACAATTCAGATGTTTCCCCCTTCGCGTTCTGGTCCTCGTACAAAAGATAACCAGAAACATCCATTTTGTCAAAGTCTGGCACGTCCTTAACTGAAACAATTCCTGGATTTTGGGTCAAAAGATACTTTTCTACATTTGTGAAATCTCTGCTTGCTTTTAAAATTGTCATTGTTCGTTCCTCCTGTTAGGTTAGTTTAATGGTTTCTGCTGTGATACTGGTCTGATTACTTCCACCGCCATTTCCATAAATTCCTTTATGGTTATACCCATTACCTTCTCATTATGTTCGATGGATACGACGATTGAAGGGTGATAGTCCGTGTCGTGGTTTTCTTTGATGGCAAATTTAAGGGCCTTTTCCTTGTCGTCAATCTTAAACGGCGCAATATATGTGCGATTACTTGCCTCGCCTGCCATTTCAGATACCCCGAGCACAATAATTTCAGTGGACGTAATTGTTCTTGTTACCATTGGTTCTCTCTTTGCTTTTGACATTTTTCTTTCCTCCGTTTTCGTTGTTTTTGGGTTGTATAATAAGCGGGGCACGTGGGATGCTTTTTACCGCTTATTTTCAATTGGGATAATCGTAAGATGAATAATTGAAATTTCACCTGTATGAATGAAACCTAATAAGGTTTCCGGGTCTGTTATTGGTCCAAGATAGTCGGTTCTTACAGTTAGCATGTATTCTTCCGTTAAGACGTATATAGTTGCGTATGCGGACCCTATATGCATAACGTGTGAACTTAATACCTTGTTTCCGTAGACTAATTGTTCGTATAAGGTTTTAATCATCTTATTCACCTCCCCCTACTATTAATTATATCGTAGGGGTGTGAACAAATTATGAACAAACTGTTAATAAATTATGAATTTCTGCCCGGCTTTCAATCTAGCTATCTCGTCCGTCTGATTTTTAATATAATACATCAAATGTTAATTTTGTGTATTAACTCCCGCCCACTGCTCCGCCATCGCTTTTGCGATACCATGAAATGTTTTTGCCCTGTTTTTTGCATCTTCACCACGCTTTGCGGCTCCATACTTACTCCGGTCTTTTCTCCCGGTTCCGGCTGGCACATATGGGCCAATCGGCTGTACAATATCTGTGGGGTTAAGCGGCGGCAGTCCTCGCAACCACAGCCTTGTTTTCTTGGTATACGGATGTCCGAACTGCCACGGCTGTATTTCCTGACTATGCGGCGGCATCTGGAACACCGTGCTTGATACTGGATTTTCCACGGCAATTTTGGGACAATCTGCGTTCAAAAATCGGAGGAAGAAGGATTTTGCTTCCAATCCCTTTTCGTAACGTTCCTGGTTTAACTGCCCTTTTTTGGGATACAGTCGGCAGGCCCCGGCATTGCTCAAATATGTACATGGCGGAAATGCAATTATCATATCCCACCGTATCTTAAGCAGTTCCAGGGCATCCACCTGTAAATGCCATTCTGGATGGCCGCCGCTACACGGCTCTATGTCACAGCTATAGGCTTCATGCCCAAACTTCCGTAACTCAATCGTTACCGCTTGTGATTCCTCACACGCCACTAATATTTTCATTTTCTAAAAGGTTCCGTGTACACTTTCCCAGCTGGGGAACGGCTCCTTTCTTAGTTTTCAAAATTTTAATTTTGATTCCAGGGTTTAAAAGCCCTAATCTTCCCAATTAGTCCTAATGCGTCTCCGTCAAAGCATATTGCTCTATCGTCTATATAGCAGATTGCAGGCGGCTTGTGTGCAAATACATCATCAACCACAATATGGTTATCTCTCAAATAGCGCCTAACCGCTCCCATACCCTCTGGCCTTGCACATCTGGTAGATACCACAATTACCTCGTACCCTTCCATGCGTAAGTAATTGATTGCTGCCTGTATCTCTGGCACAACCGGGTCTGGTATAACTGATATACCCTGCCACCCGCTTGTGTAACTATGTATCACTCCATCAAAATCAAATACTATCGTCTTTTTATCCATGGCTTATTCCTCCTTGTTTCTATATATTGATTATAGCACCGTTTCTGTTAAAAGTCAAGCGATTTTTCGTGATTAAGATTAAATATTTTTCATGGTTAACAAGAGCGCGGCCGATGGGGAAAAAGATCGGAAGAGCGTCGTGTAGGGAAAGAGTGTAGATCTCGGTGGT
>OGIK01001956.1_pt1 | contig 15120 bp, 9 predicted proteins | sample 1571781 | NCBI WGS metagenome assembly OGIK01 (sample SAMEA2581956, study PRJEB24529) | metagenome | biome: Human gut stool | place: China | collected 2011
AAAAAACATTGAAAAGTCTTTCGGTGACAAAAAAGTCTTAAAGGGTGTGTCATTAAGAGCTGAGAGTGGAAAGGCTTTTGGAATGCTTGGACGAAACGGAGCTGGAAAAACAACATCTATCCGTATTATGATGGATGTATTCCCGGCAGACAGCGGAGAGGTGCTGTTTGATGGCAGACCGATAGACTATGACAAGGTGGGTTTTGGATATCTGCCGGAAGAAAGAGGTTTATATCCAAAAAAGAAGATAATAGAGCAGCTTGTTTATTTTGCTGAACTTAAAGGAATGAAAAAGAGCGATGCCGTAAAGGAGATAGATTACTGGCTTGACAGGCTTGATATGAAGAAATATCGCAATAAGCGTCTTGATACATTGTCAAAGGGAAATCAGCAGAAGATACAGCTTATCACGGCACTGGCGCACAATCCGGAAATAGTTATTCTTGATGAGCCGTTTTCGGGACTTGACCCTGTAAATGCAATGTTACTTAAAGATGTGGTTAAAGAAACTATACAAAAAGGAAAGATTGTATTATTTTCAAGCCATCAGATGAATTATATAGAAGAATTTTGTGACAATATAGCTATTATAAACGGTGGGGAGGTTGTACTTACAGGTGACCTGCATGAGATAAAGCACAATTATCCACGCAATCGTCTTGTAGTGCGCTCAGTACAGGATAGTGAGATAGCTGCAGAATATGGAGAAATGTGCAGCAGGGGAGAGAGTGGAGAACTTATCATTACTCTTAAAGCACCGGATGAAAAGAAAGCTGTCATGAAAAATATTACTGATAAATATGATGTTGATGAAATAAAAGTTTATGAGCCTGCGTTAAATGATATATTTGTGGAATATACAAGCGATAATAAACAGGGGGGAGAATGATGAAACAGTTTGGAAAAATATTAAAGTTTGAATTAAAAAATTATATGAAAAACAAGGTTTTTGTGGGCGTTACGGTATTGCTTGTGGTGATAATAGCTGTTGTTATGTTTATGCCGCGTATTTTGAATCAGAGTGGAGATGAAAGTGATGATAAGTCGATTGAAAATCCAATTGAGGTAATGCTGCTTGCAGGAGATAATAAGGAAAATGAAAAAATCGCAAAAGAAGCATTTGCAAATGTATTTCCTGACTATGAAATAAAAATTGTGGACAATGACATAAAGAGCATCAAAAAGCAGATAACTGATGGTGATGCAGACTGTGCGTTTGTGCTTAAAGGTCTTACTTCTTATACATATTATGTAGAAAATCTTTCAATGTATGACAATAATCAGGAGGCAGTGGAAGAAATTCTTAAAGAAGTTTATCGTTCAAATGAAATGCTTAAAAGCGGACTGTCTGAAAGCCAGGTAAATGCCATACTTACAAAACAGATTGACGGTAATACAAAGGAACTTGGCAAGAATCAGATGCAGTATTTTCTCTATACATACATAATGGTGTTTGCGCTTTATATGGTAATACTTTTATATGGACAGATGGTTGCCACAAATGTTGCATCTGAAAAGAGTTCGCGCGCAATGGAACTTCTTATAACGAGTGCAAAGCCTGTTGCAATGATGTTTGGAAAAGTCATTGCATCCTGCATAGCGGGATTTATACAGATAGCAGCCATATTTGGAGCATCCCTTTTATGCTTTAACATAAATAAATCATACTGGACGGATAACGGTTTGATAAAGTCAATATTTGACATACCTGCTGAGCTGTTTGTATATATGCTTGTATTCTTCATACTTGGCTTTTTAATATATGCTTTTTTATATGGTGCAGTCGGTTCAACAGTGTCAAAACTTGAGGATATAAATACGGCAGTTATGCCTATAAGTCTTATATTCATTGTTGGATTCGTGGTTGTAGTATCTGCTATGTCGGGTGGAAGTGTTGATACACTGCTTGTAAAGATATGTTCGTTTGTACCGTTTACATCACCTATGGCTATGTTTACAAGGATAGCAATGACAACAGTACCTTTTTATGAAATAATAATCTCCATTGTGATACTTATCGCATCAGTCATTGGAACAGGTGTCATATCAGCTAAGATTTACAGGGTAGGTGTGTTGCTATACGGAAAAGCTCCAAAACCATTTGACATAATAAAATCAATATGGAAAGCATAGTTTTGTGAATGCAGGAAGTGCAAGGTTTAGCGGTTACAAATACTTTCAGGATTTTCCTGTCGTTCTTTACAAATGGGGTGTCTATGTGTAAAATAGGATGTATATAGATTGAATATCTGAAGCAAAAAGATATTTAAAAACAGTTAGAAATGGAGAGACAAAATGGACAATCAGAAGTTAGCGGATTTATTGTTCCCGGAGAAATTAGAGACACCGGAATACTACGAGGAGAAATTTCCATATAGAAAACTGCCAAAGGGTGCAGAAGTTACAAGAATGGCGCCAAGCCCTACAGGTTTTATACATCTTGGCAATTTATACAGTGCTTTGGCTGACGAGCGTATAGCACACAGAAAAAAAGGTGTATTTTATCTTCGTATAGAAGATACTGATGCAAAGAGAAAGGTAGAAGGTGCAGTTGAGACTATTATAAATGTACTTCGTTATTTCGACATAGAATTTGATGAGGGTGCCGGATTTGAGGGCTCGGATGAAGGAAATGCATATGGACCATATTTCCAGAGACAGAGAGTTGAGATATATCACACATATGTCAAGGAACTTGTGAAAAAAGGTCTTGCTTATCCTTGTTTTTGTACAGAAGATGAACTTTCAAAAGTCAGGGAACAGCAGGAAGCCGACAAGGTGCTTACAGGTTATTACGGAAAATATGCGACATGCCGCAATCTCTCATATGAAGAGATAGAGAAAAATATAAAAGAAGGTAAGCCGTATGTTGTCAGACTTCGTTCACAGGGACAGCCTGACAGGGAAATCACATTTGTTGACAGCATAAAGGGAGAGATAAAACTTCCTGAGAATATACATGATATTGTTATATTGAAGCAGGATGGTGTACCTACTTACCACTTTGCACATGCGGTTGACGACCATCTTATGAGAACGACAATGGTTATCAGAGGCGGTGAGTGGCTTGCATCAGTTCCTACACATTATGAGCTTTTCCATCTTCTTGGATTTAAGATGCCAAAATACGGTCATACAGCACATCTTATGAAATTTGATGAGGAGACAGGTGGAAAGAGAAAGCTTTCAAAGAGAAAGGATCCTGAACTTTCACTTGATTATTATAGAAAAGACGGATATCATCCATATTGTATGAAAGTATATCTTCTTACATTGCTCAATTCAAACTTTGAAGAATGGCACGACAAATTCCCTGACAAGGATATAAATGAGTTTCCGTTCTCTGTTGAAAACATGAGCAAGTCAGGTGCTTTGTTTGACAAGGACAAACTTCACAACATCTGTAAAAATGAGCTTTCAAAGCTTTCGGAGAATGAAGTTTATGATTTTTTATATGATTGGGCATGTGAAAATGAACCTGAGAAGAGTAAAGTATGGTTTGCAGATAAAGAAAAAATGCTTGCTATATTGAGACTTTATATGGGTGTCGGAATGAAGCGCAGAAGAAAAGATCTTGTTTATGCAAAACAGGTATTTGAGATGATTTCTTATTTCTTTGATATTGAGCAGGAACAGGAAAAAGATGAATTTAGAGCAGATAAGGAAACTGTAAACGAAGTATTAAAAGAATATCAGGCGCTTTATAGTCATAATGATGATAATTCACAGTGGTTTAACAAACTTAAAGAGATAGCAGACAAGCTTGGATATGCGTCAGACATGAAAGCATACAAAGCTGAGCCTGAGAAGTATAAGGGAAATGTTTCTGATATAGCAGAGATTGTAAGAATTGCAATTACAGGCAGAGCAAATACTCCTGATCTTTGGTCTATAGTTCACATTATGGGTGAAGAGCAGATGAATGACAGAATAAACGCTGTTATAACACAGTAGGCAGCAGAAAAGCAATATTTAAAATGAAAATACACAGGAGGAAATTTGGATGAGCAAGCTTACGGAAGAACTTTCAAACCATGGTTGTGATATGAAAGTGACTTTGGAAAGATTTTTAGGTGACGAAGATTTCTATGAAAAGTGTCTTAGAGAAATGCTTAATGATTCGAGTTTTGAAGAACTTGGCAAAGCAATTGAGGAAAAAGACGTAAAATCAGCTTTTGAGAGTGCACATACATTAAAAGGGCTGGCTGCCAATATGGGACTTGATTCAATGCTTGATATAGTTGTTGAACTTGTGGAACCGTTAAGAAACGGTATTTTAGATGGAATGGATATCATATATCTGAAGCTTATGGAGGAAAAGAAAGAATACGATAAGTTTTTAGATGCATAAAAAATAAAATATTTTCCCATGCAGGTTTAGGAGAAATAGAGAGGAGGGTTATGGCTGGAAAGTTTTATGCTGTAAAAGAAGGAAGAAACATCGGAATTTTTGAAAGCTGGATTGATTGCAAGAAACAGGTTGACGGGTATTCAGGAGCAAAGTACAAAAGCTTTAAAAGTAGAAAAGAAGCTATGGAATATCTGGATAGTACAAAAGGAGCATGTGCAAATGATGCAGATGAGATTACGGCATATGTGGATGGAAGTTACAATATAGCCACAAATGAATTTTCTTATGGGGTTGTTATATTGAAAGAAAATGAAGTTATTACTAAATTCAATGGCAGTATGGATGATAAAAATCTTGCGTCTATGCGGAATGTTGCAGGGGAGATAAAAGGTGCCGAGGCAGCAATGAAATATGCCTTAGAAAACGGATATAAGTCTATTGCGATATATCACGATTATGAGGGGATAGCAAGATGGTGTCTCGGTGAATGGAAAGCAAACAAAGATGGAACAAAGGCATATAAGGCATATTTTGACAGTATAAAAAATCATATAAATATAAGATTTGTAAAGGTAAAGGGGCATTCAAATGACAGGTACAATGATATGGCTGATATATTGGCAAAGGAAGCTTTAGGCTTAAATTAAAAGGAGATTATATATGCGGGAACTTCATAAAAAAAATATGTTGATTGTAGAGATAGGAGTTTTATTACTGATTATCATGACTTTTGTGAGCTATGGTGTATCAGTTAAAAGTTATATAGGTACAGCAATTTTGATATTGTGCGGTTTGCTTGTATTCGTTGGATATAAGTACATAAAGAATGATTTGGCAACGGCACTTATGATAACAGTAATACCTTCGGTTGGAACATTTGCATATGCATTTGTAATGGGTGGAAATCCGATAACGTTCCTTGCAAATTATGTGTTTCTTGCGATGATGGCAATGTATTTTGAAAGTACATATGTGTTATATTTTGCAATACCCGTTGGTGTGCTGGGGCTTATATTTACAATTATAAATCCGGTAGTTATAGCAGGAACAAAGGAAAGCCGCACATCAGCTTTTATGAAAGTATTATTTTTAGCGTTTACAGGTGCTGTTCTTGTAAATGCGACAAAGAGAGGCAGAAATCTCTTAAATAAAGCCGAGAAGGCTAGAGATGAGATTAAGAATAATGAAAATGTGGCTATGTCAATTGCTGATGAGCTTAGAGGTGTGATAGCAGAATGCCGTAGAGAGGTAGATTCACTGGATGAAAATTCACATAATGTTGGACAGGCAACAGAGCAGATGAATGAGGCAACAGACAGTACATCTCAGGCAACGATAGCTGTAAGTGAAAAGATTGGACATGCTGCAGATGATATAAATGAAAATCTTGAGTATGCCAAAAAACTTGAAGAAAGTTTTGAGGATGTAAATAGCGCAGTAGATACAGGAAACAAAGAGGCAGGTTATGTAAAAACGGAACTTGGCAGAATGTCAGGAACAGTTTTGGAAGCAAAGGATGCCACACTTTCTCTTATAAATGAGATGGATAGGATTAAGGATATTTTAGCAGAGATAAATTCTATTGCATCACAGACAAATCTTTTGTCTCTCAATGCTTCTATAGAAGCAGCGAGGGCAGGAGAACACGGCAAAGGTTTTGCTGTTGTTGCCGATGAGATACGCGGATTGTCAGAGCAGAGTGCACAGGCAGCAGGAAACATCCAGCAGATTCTTGGAAAACTCGCAGAGTCAATAAATGATGTTGCGGACAAGATTAGTGACGGTGCTAATGCGGCAATCGAGGGTGTTGACAAGGTGACGGAACTTGCAGGCTGTTTTGATAAGATAAATGATGCCACGGACAATGCCAATGCATTTGTTAAAAATGAGTATGAACTTATAGAGTCGGTTCAGAATAATTTTAAGTCAATACATGATGAGATTGAGACTTTGGTATCCACATCAGAAGAAAATTCTGCAATGATAGAAAATGTTTTTGCCAGTGTAAAAAGCCAGACAAATGCTATTTCGGGGGTTGTGGAATATATTAAAAATATAAGTTCACTGTCAGATAAATTGGAGGAACATTTTGAAAAATAATATTGTTTTGGCGATGCTTGCCCATGTTGATTCGGGCAAGACAACGCTTTCGGAAGCGATGCTTTATCTTTCGGGAAGTATAAGGAAACTTGGAAGGGTTGACCACAAAGATGCTTTCCTTGACACATATTCAATGGAGAAAGACAGAGGAATAACAATATTTTCTAAGCAGGCTATGTTTGGGTGGAAAGACCTTGACATAGCCTTGCTTGATACACCGGGACATGTTGATTTTTCTGCCGAAATGGAGAGAACACTGCAGGTACTTGACTATGCAATACTTGTGATAAGCGGGCCGGCAGGAATACAAAGCCACACTGAGACAGTATGGAGATTACTGAAAAGATATAATGTACCGGTTTTTATTTTTGTGAATAAAATGGATATCGGTGATTGTCAGAAAGACGAAATAATGTCAGGTATTATAGAGAGATTCGGAAGTGAATGTGTAGATTTCACATGTGAAACCGGTGATGAATTTTTTGAGAATATCGCAATGTGCGATGAGGATGTACTTGAAAAATATATGGACTCCGGAAATATAGATGATGAGGATATAAGAAAACTGATTTTTGAGAGGAAATTAGTTCCTTGTTATTTTGGCTCGGCATTAAAACTTGATGGAGTAGAAGAAATTCTTGACGGTCTTGAGAAATATACATTGAAAAAAGAGTATCCTAATGAATTTGGAGCGAAAGTATATAAGGTATCAAGAGATGATAAAAATAAAAGGCTGACATATCTTAAAGTGACAGGCGGAGAACTCAAAGCTAAGATGTATATTGAACAGCTTGACGAAAAAGCGGATCAGATTAGGATTTATTCCGGAAATAAATTTAATTCTGTTGATGAGGTTAAGGCAGGACAGATATGTGCTGTAACAGGACTTGAAAAGACTTATCCGGGCATGGGACTGGGTGTTGAGAAAAATTCTGAAATGCCTGTACTTGAACCGGTTATGACATACAAAGTTACACCGCAGGAAAATGACGATATACACAAGCTTTATGATGACATGAAGACACTTGAACAGGAAGAACCGGGTCTGCATGTAGTGTGGAATGAAGAACTGCAGGAAATTCATACGGGAATTATGGGTGAAGTTCAGATTGACGTATTTAAAAATCTTATATGGGAAAGGTTTCATACGAGAGTTGAATTTGGAGAGGGAAGTATAGTCTATAAAGAGACAATCGCAAATACGGTAGAGGGTGTTGGTCACTTTGAACCGTTGAGACATTATGCTGAAGTACATTTAAAACTTGAACCGGGAGAGCCTGACAGTGGAATAGTTGTTGAGTCACAGGCTAGTGAAGATAAGCTTGATAAGAACTGGCAGCGTCTTATAATGACGCATATAGACGAGAGAGAACATCCCGGAGTTTTGACGGGTTCTTCAATAACAGATATAAAAATAACACTTATGTCGGGAAGAGCACATGAGAAACATACCGAGGGCGGTGATTTCAGACAGGCAACGTACAGGGCCATAAGACAGGGGCTTATGAATGCACAAAGTGTGCTGTTAGAGCCTTATTATTCGTTCAGGCTTGAAATCCCAAATGACTGTGTTGGCAGGGCTATGACTGATTTTGACAGGATGGGAGCAAAGTTTGAAGGGCCTTTTCAAAAAGGTGAAAATTCAGAGTTTACAGGAATTGCACCTGTTGCCCAAATGAGTGGTTATATGATGCAGGTAAATTCATATACAGCAGGAAACGGAAGACTTTCATGTACACTTAAAGGCTACAGACCATGCAAAAATCAGGATGAGATAGTAGAACAGAAAATGTATGACTCGGAAGCCGACTTAAACAATCCGACAGGTTCAGTATTTTGTGCACACGGTTCAGGATTTTATGTACCTTGGTATGAAGTGCCGAAATTTATGCATCTTGAAGCGTCTGTACCTATGGATACGGATAAAACGGAAACTGAGACATCGGATGATGAGATATACAAGACGGCAAAAATCTGCAGCGGTGCATTCAGGGGAAGTGAGAGTGGTTCAGTCGAGGAAGATAAAGAACTTGAAGCAATCTTTGAGAGAACATTTGGAAAAAGTGCATCGGGAAAAGGCAGTGGAAGTGACACTGAGGGAAGATTTGGCTATGAGAGGAAAAAATGGTCAAAGAAACCAAAAGAGACGGTTTATGATGTGGGCGGCGCCGAGTATTTAAAAAGACATGAAAAAAGTACAAAATCCGGCAGACAGTATCTTCTTGTAGACGGATATAATATTATTTTTTCATGGAAAGAATTAAATGAACTGTCCAAGGAAAATCTTGAAGCGGCAAGAACAAAACTCATGGATATTTTGTGCAATTATCAGGGATTTAAAGGGTGTGAACTTATACTTGTATTTGACGCATACAAGGTTAAGGGAAACCCGGGAGAAGTGTCAAAATATCACAACATAAATGTTGTATATACAAAAGAAGCAGAAACAGCAGATATGTATATAGAAAAAGTAACACATGAGATAGGAAAAAAGCATAATGTAACGGTGGCAACCTCAGACGGACTTGAACAGATGATAGTCATCGGCTCAGGAGCATATAGAATGTCAGCGAGAGAATTTGAGCAGGAGATAAAAAAGACGGAAAAAGAGATTGGTGAAATGATTGAATAGTGTACTGTAGTTCTCGTTTCGGAGAACATAAAAAAAGATGATAGTTTATTAAAAGAAGATAAACTATCATCTTTTTTGTTGACATATGACACCTTGTCATATATAATTGCGTTTGTGATATGACAGGATGTCATGTCTGCTTCAGAAACCTTAGAGAAAGGAAACGCAAAGATTATGACAAAAATGTTTGTTAAAAAACCGTATCTTACTTTGGTAGCGATTGTTATAGTTCTGGCATTTGGTGGTGTCAGCCTTAGCAAGATGCAGACAAATCTTATGCCGGATATGGATATGCCATATCTTGCAGTTATCACTACAGAGATTGGCGCATCACCGCAGAAGGTACAGGATAATGTAACCAAACCTATTGAGGATGCACTTGGAACGATAAGCGGTGTGAACAAAGTATCAAGTACATCAAGCAGCAATTATGGAATGACAATGCTTGAGTTTTCTGATGATACTGATATGGATGCAGCTCTTGTAAGAGTGTCAAAAGCCTTGAACTCACTTGACCTGCCTGATGACTGCGGTACACCGAATATTATGGAGATAAGTGCTGACATGCTTGCTACAATGTCAGTAAGCGTAGGCTATGATGGCAAGGATATAAAAGATGTTACTGCATTTACAGACAAAGTTGTCATTCCTTATTTAAAGAGACAAAATGGTGTTGCCAGTATCACGGAAACAGGAAATATAAATGATACCATAGAAGTGCGTTTAAATCAGAAAAAGATAGATAAGGTAAACAAGGATATTCTGACGCATACAAATAAAAAATTAAGAGATGCACAGAAAAAAATAGATAAAGCTCAGAAGAAGTTAGACGAGGGAAATTCAAAATTAAAAGAGCAGGAAGGAAATTTAAGCAGTAAGCAGGATGACACGACAAGTAAACTTGCAAAAGCTTCTGTTGCTTTAAATCAGGCTCAGGCGATGAAGGCTTCATATGAGTCAACGCTTACAAGTTTAAAGGCAAATAAGGCAGCACTTTCTGCAGAGAAGAAAGCGTATAAGGATGCCAAAATTCTTGATACATACAAGTCATTAAATACAATGTTTGCCACATTTAATGAAAAACTCGGTGAAGCAGCAAAGATGAGTGGAATTACTATTCCTTCAAATGTTAAAGATGCAATAGACAATCCGAGTGAGTTTAATAAATTTAAAGCATGGCTTACGAAAATGGGACAGGGAGATTCTGTTAAGAAACTTACTGTTGCATCAATGAAAAAAGTTTATGATATTGCTGAAGTAAGAATGCCTCAGATAGATACTGAGCTTGCAAACTTAAAGACAGAGATAAAAGTTGCACAGGCTATGGTAGATAAGATAAATCAGAAGATGAAGGGCATGGACAAAAAGCAGGAACAGGCAGTTGCCGGTGGTTATCAGGCATCAGCCGGTTTTGGCTCAGCTCAGGCTCAGATGCAGGCAGGAAAAAAAGAGATAGAGAATGCAAAGAAAGAACTTAAAAATGCACAAAAGCAGCTTGATGAATCGAAAGACGCAGCACTTGAAAATGCGAACTTAGATGCACTTCTCACTCTTGATACATTGTCACAGCTTATAACAGCACAGAACTTCTCAATGCCTGCGGGCTATATTGATGATAAGAACGATGACCAGTGGCTTATACAGATTGGTGAGAATTATGAGAGTGCAAAACAGATTAAAAATATGGTTCTCACAAAGGTAAAAGGTGTTGGTTCCATAAAAATTTCTGACGTCGCAAATGTAGTTACAGTAGACAATGTCAGAGATCAGTATGCAAAGATAAATGGAAAAGACTCTGTTATGCTTGCAATCTATAAATCAAGTACGGCAAGTACAAGTGATGTTACAAATGCACTGACGGATTCATTTAAGGAATTGGAAGGAAAGTACAAAGGTCTTTCAATAACACCTCTGAGCAACCAGGGTGATTTTATCAAGAATATTATTTCAAGTGTTTTAAGCAGTATAGTTATGGGTGCGATACTTGCTATTATTGTGTTGGCATTGTTCCTTAAAGATGTAAGACCGACTGTAGTTGTAGCGTTCAGTATTCCGTTCAGTGTACTTTTTGCACTTGTTATAATGTACTTTACGGGAATAAACATAAATGTAATGTCACTTGCGGGTCTGTGTCTTGGTATAGGTATGCTTGTTGATAACTCGGTTGTTGTTATGGAGAATATATACAGACTTAGAAATAAGGGGCTTTCAGCACCGAGAGCAGCAGTACAGGGAACAAAACAGGTACTCGGACCAATTATAGCGTCAACCATAACAACAATATGTGTATTCCTCCCTATGGTATATACATCGGGAACAGTAAGCCAGATGCTGATTCCGTTCTCATTTACAATATCATATTCGCTTATAGCATCATTGCTCGTTGCCATAACGGTTGTACCGACTTTGGGTTCAATAACGCTTAAGAAAGTTAAAAATCCTAAGCATAAATTGTTTGACAAGATAAAGGATGCATATGGAGAATCACTTGAGTTCTTCCTCAAACATAAGGTAGTTCCACTTGTGATTGCTGTAGCATTGCTTGTGGTGTGTGTATGGAAGCTTTCAGAAATGGGTCTTGTGATGATGGACAGCATGGAGAGTAATCAGATTTCGGTAAGCCTTGAAGTAGACAAGAAAGAGAGCAAGCAGAGTGCTTATAAGACTGCTGACAAGGTAATGGCAGCAATAATGAAAGTCGATGGAATCGACAAAGTCGGAGTGACAGACGGAAACGCAAGTGCCATGTCTGGTTCGCTTGGAGGGGCATCGGATAATTATACAAGTTTTATATTCAATATAATTACAAAGAGTGACATTAAGACTACAAAGCAGTTTAGAAAGATAAGAAAGACAATCGAAAAAAACACTAAGAACATAAAGTGTAAAGAACTTACTGTTTCATCATCAGCACTCGGCAGTATGGGAAGTATGATGGAACAGGGGCTTGAGGTCAATATATACGGTGACGATATGGATAAGCTTGTCGATATAAGTAATGACTTCAAGAAAATGATGAATGATATTGACGGATGCAGCGGTGCAAAAAACGGTCTTGAGGATGCAGGCAAACAGCTTCACCTTACACTTGACAAAAATAAGGCTGCAAATGCAGGACTTACTGTTGCAGGAATATATCAGCAGCTTGCAGCACGTATAAATACAGATAAAACATCAATAACATTAAATGTTGATGATACGGATGTTGATGTTAAACTTGTAAACAAAACAAATGAGCTTACTTATGAGAATCTTATGAAAGCAGAGATTACTGCTACGACAAAAGATTCAAATGGAAACGACAAGAAAAAGACTTACAAACTTTCAGAATTTGCAAAGAAAGATGAAGGAAAGACAGCGCAGACTCTCTCAAGAGAAAATCAGTCACAGATGATTACGGTTTCTGCAGATGTAGATGAAAGCGAGAATGCAACACTTCTTTCAAGACAGCTTCAGAAAAAAATTGACAAATATAATATGCCTGAGGGATATTCAGCCGAGATAGGCGGTCAGGCAACACAGGTTAAAGACATGATGATACAGCTTGTTCAGGCACTTGCACTTGGACTTCTGCTTATATATCTTGTTATGGTTGCCCAGTTCCAGAGTCTGCTCTCACCATTTATCATTATATTTACAATTCCGCTTGCGTTTACAGGTGGTATGCTTGGACTTCTGTTATTCGGTCAGTCAATCTCAGCCATGTCAATGATGGGATTTATGATTCTTATGGGAACAGTTGTAAACAACGGTATTGTGTTTGTTGATTATGCAAACAAACTTAGAATCGGCGGCGTAGAGAAACATAAGGCACTCGTGGCTACAGGTAAAACACGTATGCGTCCTATTCTCATGACTGCACTTACGACAATACTTTCAATGAGTGTAATGGTATTCTCACAGGACGCAGGAAATGCGATGCAGCAGGGTATGGCTATTGTCGTTTGTTTCGGTCTTATATATTCAACATTTATGACACTTTATATTGTGCCTATAATGTATGATATTCTCTATCGCAGACAGCCAAAAGATATAGATACCGGAAGTGATGATATGGATGATATTCCGGATGAGGCACAGGACTATTTGACAGACGGAGAGTAAACAGGATTAGCAGAATGGAGTTTTAGTATGCCAAAAGAAACATTTTACAGGCTGCCTGATGAAAAAAGAGAAAGGATAATGGCTGCTGCCGAGCGTGAGTTTCTTGAAAATTCATTTGAGGCGGCATCCATAAACCGCATAATAAAAGAGGCGGCGATACCAAGAGGAAGTTTTTATCAGTATTTTGAGGATAAAAAAGATATATTTCTTTATATTGTAAGTACACATAAAAATGAAGCATTCGGTTTTGTGGAAAGCTTTATCAAAGACAGTGATGGTGACGTATTTTCTTTTATGAGAAAAGCGATAGATTTTATGATTTCTGCCGAATGCAGTGAAAAGGTAGAAGGCATGAAAAGAATATTTTCACAGCCGTGGGTGTTCGATATGATTGTCAGTGATACAATGAAGGGAAAGCAGGAAGAAGCCAATACGCCAAAGGGAATAATGTTTAAATATATTGATAAAAATCAATTGAATGTGGAAAATGATGATGAGCTAATCGCACTGATAAATATATTTGCTTCTATAAGTCTTGGATTGTTCTTTAAGATTTTTATTATGGGAAAAAATGTGGAAATCGATAAAGAAAAAATACGGAAAACCATTTATGATGAAATAGCAACATTGGAGAAAAAATATAAAAAATAAATGGGGATAATTGATACATTGAGCGGTTTGTAAGTTTTACAAATATACCGCACGATGTATCAATTTTTTATTTTATTTTTTAGTATATCTGGAGCAAATGAAAAGTCAATACAATTATTTTAATTTAACTTTTTTTGACTTGCTCCAGTCGGAATAGACTGTTTTATCGCCTACGTTAGTATAAGTGCAAATTCTGATGTATACTTTTGAATTTTTTTTGTTATAGATATTCAGAGAAGATAATCTGAAATCATTTACATAATATTTTACAACATGTTTGAATTTTGCATCTGTTGCCACCTGAAGAAAATATCCGTTTACATCTGATTTTCTTGTCCATTTTACGGTAATATTTTTTCCGGTTGGAATTGCTTTTTTAACTGAAGTCTTTTTTATTTTTGATGTACTTAAATTTGAAACGCTTGTTTTGAAATTATAAAAACCGGTATTGTTAGATTTTACTGTTAAATAGTAAGTACCTTTTCCTAATACATATGTATGTTTGTCATTGCCGTTGATAGTGTCAGAGTATTTGTATTCACCAAATGTGTTTTCGATGTTCAGTGTCATGCCATTTATGCCGGCAACGAATTTGATAGAATATTTACCTGCTTTTGTCACTTTGAAACGATACATATCGATGGTATCTCCTAAGGCAAACATACCTTTTATATCAGCTTTTTCAGTGATAACATTAGCATTTTCTTTTATGTTGTCATTTGCTGTTGTCGTTTCAGAAAATGTTTCTTCGTATGCCTGAAAGTTTGCAGTAAGGCTGTATTGTGTGTAGTCACCTAATCCGTTTGCCCATCCCTCGGAAAAATTGATTTTATATGTGCCTGCTAAAAGGTCACATGCAAATTCAGCTTTTTCAGTGTCTTGAGCACTGCCTGAGTAACATTTTACACCGTTGGTGTCAGTTAAAGTGTATTCTAAATCATGGCTGTTGCCATCGTCTAAGTTTACCAAAATCGAGAATGATACTTTTCCTGATGACGGAACTGTAATTGTATAAGAAGTGTTTATGTCTCCTTCAAGACCGTCATATACAGCTCCCTTGTATTCAGTTCCAAATTCAATGTTAGATGTGTCAGTAGTTTCATCTGCTGAAGCAAGATTTACAGATAATCCCGTACTAAGAGCAACAGCGAGTGATGATACTGACAATAAATTTTTGATAAATCCTTTTTTGTTCATTATTATTCTCCTTTCATTTGTAAATGTCTGTTAGGCGTTTGCGAAACGCCACACGCCGCATAAATACGACATTTTTTTGTTACTA
>OGIK01001965.1_pt1 | contig 15038 bp, 12 predicted proteins | sample 1571781 | NCBI WGS metagenome assembly OGIK01 (sample SAMEA2581956, study PRJEB24529) | metagenome | biome: Human gut stool | place: China | collected 2011
TCTCCAGTTCCTTCGACTTTCCAGCGGTAGCGATAATGAATGCACCTCCAAACAATAGTCCATAGTGTTGCGTTTTTTGGCATAGAAAACGCGGCCGCCCCAGTTTCGGGACAGCCGCGCGAAATTCACTCAAAAGCGCGATTCGGTCTTCAAGACGAATCGGTTCAGGGTATAGCCCGGGGGTCCTTACCCCTCAAGGCGAGCGCGGCACAGGCCGTAGCTGCTTTCTTTACTCGGGTATTCTACCACACCCCGGGGAGGCTGTCAAGCATTTTTATGCGCTTTTTCAAAAAAAGATGCCCGAACAAGGGAATGGGGGAACAGCATTTCTGCCGTTCCCCCGTTGATTGCATCTGGCGGGTGTGCCCGTTCCCGCATTTCTTTTGACCCAGTGGGTGTGTAGCAGCACATTCTCTACTTCAAATGCACTCTTATCCTATGCTTATTATACCACGATTATTCCCGGCTGTAAAGCAGCCGGTTTTTCTCCATCAGCTTTTTCAGATTGCGTTCCCGGATACGGTAAAACGTCATCACAGAATTTTTGCGGTCTTCCCGGTCTGTTTCCATCACGAGCCGGACGACTACATTCAGATTCGTTTCGGGCAGGCGCTTTATTGCAAAGACTGTTCCGGTATGTTTTTCATCGACCAGCAGAATATCCGGCTTCACGACGGTCTCTTTTCCATAAAGTATGAACAGCTCCACATCCTGCGGGTGGCGCTCCCGGATGTGCTCCATCCGTTCTTCTGTGACCACAACTTCTTTCGTCCGCAGTTCACCGAAGTATCCTTGCAGGAGCGCCGATTCAATTTCGCCTAAAAGCAGTGTTCCCATTTTTCTGTGCTCCTGTCATTTTATACTTCAATCAGCTCCCCCAGCTCCAGCGAATATATCCCTTTATATGTCACCCGCCGGGGGGCGAAGCGCTTCTCAATGGCCTTTGCGTAGAGCTCCAGCTGAGCGCGGTAGGCGCGGACGAAGTCGGCAGGGGCCTTGCGGCGGTCCGTCTTGTAGTCCAGAAGCTCGAGGTGGTCGGGGTAGACGAGGACGATGTCCGCGATGCCCTGCACCAGCACCCCGGCGTCGGCGGCAGGGCCGTCGGGCAGGGCGCGGCCCTGAGCGGCCATGACCTCGGCGGCAGGCAGCGACGTGATAAAAGCCAGCTCCCGCAGCACATCCTCTGCCCCGCAGATGCGGCGGAACGCCTCGCTGCGCACAAAGCGGAGTATCTTATAGACATCCAGCTTCCCGGCAATGGCGGGGGGCGTGAGCTGCGCCGCCGCCTGACGCTCCCGCTCGGCGCGGACGGCATCCAGAACAGCGTCGTCCTCTGCGTCCCGCACAGCGGCCAGCGCCCCGAAGTCGGCGTGCTCGAGGAAGGCATGGAGAGCCGTACCCATCTCGGCGGCGGTGAGGCCGTCCTTCGAGAGGAAGCCCGGGCGCTCGAGGGTGGTCTGCTCAGCAGCGTGGACGAGGCTGGTCACGCTGACCTTGGCCGGGATGTCCGCCAGCGCTGCCGCCGGATACCGCCAGCCGAAGCCCTGCCGCAGCGTCTCCACAAGGGCCGGGTCGGCCTCGGGCCGGGGCGGCTCTTCCGCCTCGGCGGGGGCTTCTTCGGGCGGGAGGACATCGGCCTGCACTGTGAGGGCGATGGTGCTTCTGGTGTCCGCAAAGGGCAGCTCGAGGTTCCCCGCCAGACGGCGGAGAGGCCCGCCGTTGGGGTGGACGAGGAGCGCCGCCCGCAGCCAGTCGGCGAAGCTGCCCGCCTGAGCGTTCAGGGTCTCCCCCGCCCCGGCGGCGAGGAAGGCGGCAGCTTTGGCGAAGGGGTTGGACGTCCGGCCGATGCCCAGCGGGACCGTCAAGATCAGCTTATCCTGCGCCCGGGTGAGGGCCACATACAAAAGCCGCATCTGCTCGCTCCGCATCTCGGCGGCATGGACCGTGGAGAGGGCGGTGTAGGCCGCCGTCTTATAGGCCCCCTCGCCGCCCTCGGGACGAAGGCGGAGGCCCGCGCCGCAGACGCGGTGGAGCAGGACGGGCTGGCGGGTGTCGGCGGCGTTGAACTGCCGGGCCGTGTCGGCCACGAACACCACCGGGAACTGCAAGCCCTTGGAGCGGTGGATGGTCATGATGGTGACGCAGCCGGGCCGCGCCCCGCCGGGGGCAGTCTCCTGCCCGGTGGAGCCCGCCAGTGTGGCCGCGTCGATGGCACGGACGAGGGCCGAGATGCCGCCCACGCCCGCCCCGGCGCAGAAGGAGGCGAAACGCCGCGCGTCCTCCCGGCGGCGCTGGCCGTTCTCCATGGCACCGAGGGCGGCGAGGTAGCCGGTGGAAACAAAAATTTCTTCCAGCAGTTCCTCCACCGGCACGCTCCGGGCCATCCGGCGCAGGGCCGTCAGACGCCGGTAGAACGCCTGCACCCGGCGGGTGAAATCATCCTCCGCCTCGCTCTGGACGGCCTGTAAAACTGCGCCGTAGAGGCTGATGCGGGTGTGCTGATCGGGTGTCTGCGCCCCGGCCCGGAGGCGGACGAGGTCGTCGTCCGTAAAGCCGAACATCGGCCCCAGCATGGCGGCAGCGAGGTAGATGTCCTGCGCGGGGTTGTCGATGACCCGCAGCAGGGCGATGAGGGGGCGGATGTGGGGCGCGTCCAGCAGGTTCTCCCGGGCGTCGGCGTAGACCGGGATGCCCCGGGCCGTCAGGGCCTCGGCATAGGCCGGGAAGTCGCCTCTCGCCGCCAGCAGGATACAGCAGTCCTCGTACTGCACCGGGCGGGTGGTGCCGCCGTCCCGCACCGGCTCACCGGAAGCCACCATCGCCTCGATGCGGTCAGCGATATACTGTGCGTCCGTCTCGGCGGCATCGTCGGGCAGGAAGTGGGCCTCCACACTGCCCTCGTACGCGCCGGGTGCGCCGCAGACCAGGCGCTGTCCGTCGCCGTAGGCCGTGTCGCCCAGAGCGGGCGTCATGAGCTGTTCGAAGATAAAGTTGATGCCCGCCACCACCTGCGGGGCAGAGCGGAAGTTGGCATCCAGCGCCAGCATGGCGTTCTCGCCGGGCCTGCCGTCTTCGGGGCGGGGGCGGGCCTCGCCGCCGGGCAGGAGGGGCCAGCTCTCCAGCTTTTCCCGGAAGATGCTGGGGTCAGCCTGACGGAAGCGGTAGATGCTCTGCTTTAAGTCGCCCACGAGGAAGAGGTCATCCCCTGCCGGGCTGGCCAGACAGCGGTAAAGGGCGTCCTGCAGGGCGTTCGTGTCCTGATACTCGTCCACCATGACGGCGGCGTAGCCCTGCCGGATGCCCTGACACAGCTCAGTGGGCTGGCCGTCGGCGTCCCGCAGGAGCCGCAGGGCCAGATGCTCGAAGTCGCTGAATTCCAGCAATCTCCTCTCCCGCTTCCGGGCCGCAAAGCGGGCGTCAAAGTCCCGCACGGCGGCAAAGAGGGCGCGGAGGCAGGGTTCGGCGGCTTTCCGGTCAAGCTCGGCTTCGTCGAGGCTGCAACTGATGAGGTCTTCGATCTTCTCAAAGAGCTTTGCGGCCTCGTCGGCCCGGGTCTTGACGGCGTCCTTGTGCTCACCGGTGAGCCGCTTTTTCATATTTTTGAGGCCGGGGGCCTGTTCCATGCCGAGGACGTAGGGCGTCAGCCTGTCGTAGAGGGGCGTCCATTCCCCCGCCCCGGCCAGACGCTCCACCTCGCCCAGCAGGGCGGCGGAGTTTTCCAGCCGCTCGAGGGGTTCGGCGAACTTCTCGTTCACTGCCGCCACGGCCTTTTCCTTGGCGGCAGGGGTCTTTTTGCTGGCCTCGGCGTCGGCCTGCGCAGTCACGAAGTCCGCCTTGCAGTCGTTCAGCGCGGCGCAGAGCAGCTCCTTCGCGGCCCGGGCAGAGCGGGCGGCCTCCTGCATCAGAATATTATGCCAGCAGGTGCGGGCAAAGCCGTTCTCGTCCTGCCACGGGGCCAGCATCTCGTCCAGCTTTTTATCGTAGTCCGGCAGGGCGCGGAGGAAGTCATAGACCTGCAAAACCGCCTCCCCCGCCGCCTTGTCGGTGCGGCCCTTGCCGTAGAGATCGGCAAAGGCGCAGAAGTCCGCATCCTGATAGGCCGCTTCCAGCGTCTCGGAGAGGGCCGCGTTCCGCAGCATCTCCACGCTGCCGGGGTCGGCAGGGGTGAAGTCCGGCGGGATGTCCAGCGCCTGAAAGTGCTTGTGGAGCAGGTCAAGGCAGAAGGCGTCGATGGTGCAGATGGGGGCTCTCTGCAGCAGCATCCGCTGGCGGCGGAGGGCCGTGTTGCCCGGCTCTGCCTGACTGCGGCGGAGCAGCGCCTGCCCGATGCGGGCGCGGAGCTCTGCGGCGGCGGCGTTGGTGAAGGTGACGATGAGGAGCCGGTCGGCGTCCACGGGATGTTCCGGGTCGGTGATGAGCCGGACGGCCCGCTCCGTCAGCACGGCGGTCTTGCCGCTGCCGGCGGCGGCGCTCACCAGCAGCGCACCGCCCCGGTCGTCGATGGCGGCACGCTGGGCCGGGGTCCATTTTGTCTCGCTCACTGGTCTTCCTCCTTCTTTTTATCTGAATTTTCTGGCGGTTCAAACGGCTTTGCAGGGGCGTCCAGCGCCCGCTCTCCGATGCCCTCCTCATGGCAGCAGATGAAACCGTAGTCGCACCACCGGCAGGGGCTGCGGCCCGTGACCAGCGGCTCGGCGGCGATGCAGCCGCCGTAGAGCTGTTCGCCCATCTGGGTCACAAGGTCGTCCAGATGGAGCTGGATGCGGGAGAGCTTGGCCTTGTCGGCGCGTTTCTCTTTCTGGTAGGGGCTGGGTACACCGCCCCGGAAGCTGAAGGGCAGATACCGCCCCGTCTCCTCGGCGTCCATGGCGTCGAAGACCTTCTGCTCGTCCCGGACGAGGCCGTCCAGCTTGTATTCCATGCTCCGGGCGGCCTTGCCCCGGGTGGTCGTCTCGGGGGCCGGGTCGGCCAGCAGGTACAGCACACCCGCAGGCTCTGCCCCGGTGAATCGTCCACCGGCGTCCCGGGTCAGGCTGAACAGGTAGAGCAGCATCTGACAGTCGAGGCCGCAGTAGACTTCCCGCAGGTCGAGCTTTTTTGTGCCGGTCTTATAGTCCACCACCCGCACCCAGCGGGTGCCGTCGTCCTCGATCCACTCGTCGGCGCGGTCCACGGTGCCGATGAGCTGCACCGTCCGGCCATCCGAGAGGCGGTAGGTCTGGCCCCGCACGGCGTCCTCGCCGGGGCCGATCTTCAGCTCACAGGCCACCGGTTTGAAGCTGGACTGGCGCTGCTCGTCCCGCAGGTAGCACAGCAGGCCCGTCATGCTCTTTTTGAGGCGGGAGAGCAGATAGGCGAAGCGGGCCGTGTCCTCGGGGAGGTAGCGCTTTGCGTACTCATCCACGAGAAGCCCGGCCAGCGCCGCCATGGCCTCGTCGTCGAGGTCGAGGAAGGGCTGTAAGCCAGCGCAGGGGTTGTCAGGGCCGGGGTGGGGGTCGAGGGCCATCTGGAGCACCCAGTGCATGAGGGTGCCGCTCTGGTCGGCGGAAAGCTCGGCCCGCTTCCGGGGGCGCAGGCCCAGCACGTACTGCAGAAAATAGCCGTACCGGCAGGTGTAGTATTTTTCGAGCTGACTGGGCGAGATGCGGAGCCGCCGGCCCAGCAGCGTTTCCAGCGCCTCGAGGTCGCTGACCTGACGGGGGCTGCGGCCCGCCATCCGGCGCAGGAGGGCGAGGCCCTCGGGTTCCGCCCCGCCGGGGGCATGAAGAGCCTCGGTAAGGCTGGCGCGCTCGATCTCCGTCAGGGGCCAGCCGCCGCCCAGCACGTCGAGGCCGTCGGCGGCAGTGGCGGCAAGGTCGGTCAGGTCGAGTTCCGGCGCACCCGGTCTCAGCACGTCCACGATGGGCTCGAGGGCGGCGCAGAGGGTCTGGCCCTGCCCCTTCGGCCAGCTGAGCCAGAGGCCCTTTGCCGGGGCGGTGAGAGCCTTATAAAAGCAGACCTGTTCCCGCACCACCCGGTTCTCGAAGCAGTCCGGAAGCTCGATCTCCTGCGCCATCAGGGCGTCGCGGTCGGCGTGGGTCAGCAGGCCCGTCTCGCCGGGCGCGGCGGGGAATTCGCCCTCGGAGAGGCCCAGCACAAAGACATAGTCCGGTGCGTCAAGGCGCATCTTGCCTGCGCTGGCCAGCACCACGGCGTCCAGCGTCTGGGGGATGTGGCCGAGGTCGGACGAGCGCAGCAGCAGCCCGAACAGCTCTTCGTACTCGGGGATGGTGACGCTCTGGCCGCCCAGCAGGCCTGCCATCTCGTCCAGCAGGCCCATGACCACGTTCCACTCCCGGGCGGCTTCCTCGGCGGCGGGGATGCCCCGCTCGGCCCGGATGGCCTCCACCTGCGCGGCCTGAGCGTCCTCCGCGCCCAGCTCCTTCAGGCAGAAGTAGAGGGCGCGGCTCATCTGCTCGGCGTTGGCAGAGCGGAGCTTCGCGCGCAGGCCGTCGGCGGCGGTGATGAGAAGGGAGCGGGCCTTTTCGGCCCGGGCGAGGTTTTCTCTGTCCTCGTCGGTGGGCTCCACATCGCCGAAGCCCCGGGGGTTCTTCTCGAAGGGCGCGCGCCACGCCGCCGCGTTGGGCGACCAGGTGTAGGCGTAGTTCTCGAGGGCGCAGACCTCTTCCTCGGTGAGGGCGCAGAGGCCGGTCTTGGCCAGGGTGGTGAGCTGTTCCGTCAGCTCCGCACCCCGGGCAATGGCCAGCAGACACCGCACCGCCGTGGCCGGGGCGCTGAACTCGGGCGTCGTCGGCTCGTCGCAGTAGAGGGGGATGTCCGCCATTCGGAACTCGTACTTCACGGCGGCGCGGTATTTCGAGATGTCGCGGCAGACCACCGCCACCTTCCCGCAGCGGACGCCCTGCCGCATGAGGCGGCGGATGGCGGCAGCGGCAGCGCGGGCTTCTTCCTCCCGGCTGGGGGCGGCGAATAATTTTATTTCCGGACAGGCCGGAGGCGGGTCACACCGGCCCGCGGCCAGCAGCTGGGCCGCAGCGGCGAGGCCGGGAGCGTCGGCATGGCGCACGTCCCGGCGCAGCAGTTCCGGCACGGCCACTTCAGTGCCGTTCCGGCGGGCCAGCTGGCGCAGCTGCGCCACCACCTGCTTCGCGCCGGAGAAAAGGCTCATGTCCCCCGGCACGAGCGGGGTGCCGTCGTCGCAGAGGGCCACCGTCACGGTGGGCAGCGAGGCCAGCAGGGCGCCCATCAGCCGCTTTTTCGGGGCGTTGAAGGTGTCGAACTCGTCGATAAAGACGGCCCTGTCCCGCAGGAACTCCGGCAGTTCGCCCCGGGCCAGTGCGGCCTCGAGGCGGGATGCGGCCAGCTCCAGCCGGTCGGAGGGGTCCATGCCTGTCCCGGCCAGCAGGGTCTCGTAGCCCTGAAAGATGAGGGCCAGTTCGCTGAGCTTGGCGCTGTCGGTGCCGCAGTCCTGCGCCAGCTCATAGAGCTGCCGGCCCGAGAGGCCCGCGCTCTTGAGCTCGTCGATGGTCTCGGCGGCCATCTGGCAGAAGGCGGCCGAGCGGCGGTGGCGGTAATAGTAATGGACGTTGTCCTGCAGTTCCTCGAGGGCGCGGCGCACCAGCACGGCACGGCCCGCGTCGCTGAGGGTCTGGACGGCAGAGCCGCCCTCCGCCGACAGGATATGTTCGGCGAGGCTGGTGAAGGAAAAGCTCTCCACCAGTCCGCTCAGCGCGTCGCCCAGCTCCCGGTGGATGCGGCCCTCGGTGGACGAGGTGAACTGCTCCGGCACCAGCAGGATGCTCTTCTCCCCCGCCTCGGCCCGCGCCCGGATGCGCTGGTACAGCAGGGTGGTCTTTCCGCTGCCGGAACCGCCTAAAAGTAGTTTTAACATGGTGAATCTCTCCGTTGGGTCAGTTTTCTATCGTGGGCGGCTTGCCCTCATTTTTCTATCATTGTACCACAAAATTGCAGCGACATCTATTCTGTGGTACAATGAAGAAAAAATCATCTCAGAAAGAGGACACCTGCATGAAAATTTTAGCAGTAGATTACGGCGACAGCCGCACCGGCCTCGCCACCTGCGACCGCACCGAGTTCCTGACCTCCCCCATCACCCCTCAGATCACCGTCAAGGCCCGGGACAAAGTTGCCGCCAGGGTCTGCGAGGTGGCAAAGGAGATCGAAGCCGAGCTCATCGTCATCGGCCTGCCGCTGAACATGGACGGCACCGAGGGCGAGCGCGCCCGCAAGAGCCGCAAGCTGGCCAAGACCGTTGAGATCTGGAGCGGCCTGCCCGTCCGGATGTGGGACGAGCGCCAGACCACCTGCGCCGCTGCCGACCTCCTCGACGAGAGCGGCACCTTCGGTGCAAAGCGGAAAAGCATCCTCGACTCGGTAAGTGCGACGGTGATATTGGACGACTACCTCGCATGGCGGAAGGAGCACCCGGGGGAGGTCTGAACGCCCCCGCCGCCCCTGCGGCAAAGTTTCTTTGCGAAGTCCGGACAGTTTGTTGCAAAGTCCGCAGAAAATCGTCGTTTTCCGGTTTGTTTTCACAATTTTTCTGAGCCGAATTTGTATAGTTTTCCGGCTTGATAGCACCGGCTCTTCTCCGATAAAATGAGGGTAGAAGAACCCCCTGACCAGATGGCCGGAGAGGACGCTTCTTCATGAGAAAAAACAACTGGACTCACCAAAACAAAAACGATTGGAGGCGACCCACATGACAAAACTGAGAAAGCTGACTGCCCTGCTTCTGGCCGGTGCACTGACCCTTCTGCTCCTGACCGCCTGCAGCGGTGGCGGCGGTTCTTCCGGCCCGGAGGCCCAAGCCGAAGCCAAGGTGATGCGGGCCATCAACAACGACCGCGCCAACGGCCGCGCCGCGCCCCTGAGCAATGACCCTGATATGCAGCGTATCGCCAAAAAAAAGCTTGCCGAAGCCAATCTGGACGCCAATCTGAACGGCAGCATTGGAAAATATAAGTTCTACAACGACGTAAAGTACGATAGAGAAACTTCGACCCTGACCCTCATCGCCCAATACGATTATCAGAACACCAAGCTGGATGATCTCATCGGTTGCATCACCGAGGGCAATAAGTCTTCTAACCTGAATTTCAATCATTCCAGTAAATGGACCAAGGTAGGCGTAGCAGCCAAGATCCATAATGGGAAGACCTACATCGCCATCACTCTGCAGGTAAATAACACCTGACCTGTCCCTTTTTTCCCCATAAACGCAGATCACCCGCCAGTTGGCGGGTGATTTTTTTTTTTTTGCAGCCGTCCCACCGCCCGGAGGGCGGAAAAGCAGCTTCTTATTCAAATTTCGTGATGGTCACGCTGTTGATGGTGATGGGTTCGGTGGGGCGCTGAGTTTCGTCCACGCCGGTCTGGGCGATGGTGTCCACCACGTCCATCCCCTCGTACACCTGCCCGAAGACGGTGTCGGTGTAGTCGAGGTAGGGTGCGCCGCCCGCCGTCTGGTAGGCGCTCACCACGTCGGCCCGCCAGCCGGCGGCGTTCATCTGGTCGATGAGCTCCTGCGTCACCGAGCTGCTGCCCGGCAGGGTCTCCATGACATAGAAGACGCTGGCGCAGTCGCCGGAGGCGTCCGCTGCGGCACAGAGTGCGCCGGAATAGTGGTGGAGCTTATCGGTGGTCTCGGCGGAGAAACGGTTCCCGTTCCAGATGGTAGTGCCTTTGCCGTCCGCGCCCTGCCCGGCCTCCACCACGAAGTCCTTCTCAACCCGGGTGACGGTCAGGCCGTTGTAAAAGCCCTGCTGGGCCAAAGTCGTGAAATTCTGCACGGCCTGCGGGGCCTCGGTGGAAAAGAGCACTGCTTTGAACACGCCTGCCGAGGTATCGAACACCGCGATGGTGTCCCCCGCCGCCGGGTGGGTGAACTGCAGCTCTGCCGACTCCACAGCCGGGCGGCTGACCGTCTGCACCGTGCCGGCCTTCCCGCCCTGGATGCTGGAGAGGATATTGTCCGCACTGCACCCGGCCAGAACTGCCGTCAGGGCCAGTGCCGCCATTATTTTTTTCAAGGCTCTCATGATCGGGCCTCCCTGTCCATATATTATAGCAAAGATGGCTTTTCAAAAGCTATCGCTATAGTATATCACATTCCGGCCCGGGAAGCGAGAGGGAAAAGCGTGAAAATTTGTTATTGGATTTCTATGCGAAAAACATCTTGACGAGCGGGCAAAAAAACGCTACACTATAGGCGTACCCGGAACCCACAGCTCAGAAGGAGCAGAGCGGGCAGGGTGTGATAGTTATCCCATTTTTTAGATATTTGACAGGAGAACGTGACTTATGGCAGAAGATATGAACAAGTCCGCCGCTGAGACCGAAGAGGAATATCAGCCCGACCTGATGACCCTCGAGGACGAGGACGGCAATGAGGTCACGTTTGAAGTGATCGACGCTCTGGACCATAAGGGCGTGCATTACCTGGCCGTTGTCGAATACGCCGAGAACGAGGAAGACCTGGACGAGGACGCCCAGCTGGTCATCCTGAGCGTCGGCGAGGACGACGAGGGCGAGTATCTCGACGTGGTCGAGGACGATGAGACCCTGCTGGAAGTCAGCAAGCTGTTCGAGAAGCGTCTGAGCGACCAGTTCGAGATCGAGTAATCTTTCAGCAAAGACTTCCTGCCCGGCGCGATTTGTTGCGGTTTATATGATCCTACTAATCATTCAACGGGAGCTTGGAGTTCGTCGGTGGATTGCAGACCTCCCCGTCATGGGTCGACCATGAAGGCTCGATGAGGAAGCGCGAAACCGGAGACAGAGCACCCACCTGTCCGCAAGGGTAGGTTTGATTGCCGCAGACGACCGGGCGGGATTCTTTATAGGTATTCAAAAAGGCTCTCGTGCCGTATTTCCTGCCGGCATGAGAGCCTTTTTCTTTTGTCTCTATTCCCCGGTCTCGTCCGTGAACAGGCCCGGGATGCCGCAGACAGCGGCCACACCCACCAGCGTGAACACGATGCGTGACCAGATGGACGCGCTGCCGCCCAGCAGCCAGCCGACGAAGTCGAACTGGAACAGGCCCACAAGACCCCAGTTGATGCCGCCGACGATCATGAGGATGAGACAGATTTTATAAAAGGTCTGCACAAAAAGACCCTCCTTCCTTTGGGCAGTATGCCCGACGGGAAGGAGGGTTATGCATTTTATAGGGTCAGCGCCGCTCGAAAGCCTCTCCCTCTGGGAGAGGTGGCATTGCGAAGCAATGACGGAGAGGGCAAGCCCGGCACGAAAGAGCCGCTGCGCAGCGATGGGCAGGCTCTTTGTCAGCGCGAAACGAGCGCTGCACCTGTGCTTCCCCGCCAGCGGCCTTGCCCTCTCAGGCGCTCACGCGCCAGCTCTCCCAAAGGGAGAGCCTTTGGCATTTCGCAAAGCTTAATCTCTTCGCCAGAGGCTCCCCTACAAGGGGCAACAACGACGACCGCCGCCAGTGGCGGAAGCAGGGAGTCGTTGTTGGGGCAGCGGCCAGCAAGACGCAAGCGAAGCGCTGCGGATGCTGGGTGCCGCAACCCGGCCTTGGCGGGCGCAAGCCCGACTGAGAGGTTGTACGAAGGCGAGGCTTCATCTCTTCCGCAGTATCTGCACCTCCGCCCCTCCCCTGACAGGCTGGGCCGTATAGACCTGCGGCCAGCGGGCGCGGAGGGCGTCGGCGGCGGCTTTGGCTTCGGCTTCGGTGCGGAACACGCCGAAGACCGCCGCGCCGCTGCCGGTCATGAGGGCGGTGACGGCTCCGTTCTCCCGGAGGGCGGCCTTGATGGCCTCGTTGTCCTTAGCCCCGCTGCACTCCTCGAGGGCGTTTCCGGCAGCGGCGCAGACAGCGTCCAGGTCGCCCGCCCGGATGGCGGCTTCCTGGGCGGCGCAGTCGGGGTGGACGCTGCTGCCGACTTTGTCGTAGGCCGCAAAAGCCTCCGGCGTCGAGATGCCGTAGCCGGGCATCACCACCGTGAACCAGCACTCGGGCATGGGCGGCAGTGCCTTGATAAGGTCGCCGAGGCCCTGCACCCGGCAGGTGCCGCCCATGAGGGCGAAGGGTACGTCTGCGCCGATGCTGACACCCAGAGCGCAGAGCTCGCTCATGGACAGGCGGGCGCCGTACAGCTCGTTCAGACCCACCAGAACAGCCGCAGCGTCGGCGCTGCCGCCAGCCATACCGGCCCGGACGGGGACGCTCTTATAGATGGTGATGTCTGCACCCGCCAGCAGGCCCGTATAGTGGAAGAAAGCCAGCGCCGCCTTGATGGCGGTGTTGCCCGGGCCGGGCTTGACCTTGCTGCCGGGCAGGGCCAGATCGAGGTAGGGACTGCGGCGGATGACCACCCGCTCGTAGAGCGAGATGGCCTGCATGGTCATATCCAGCGCATGGTAGCCGCCGGGCAGGATGCCCACCACGTCCAGCGCCAGATTCAGCTTGGCCGGGGCCAGGACCGTCACACGATCGCGCATGGTTTTTTCCTCCTCACTTACAGTTCTCGTTCAAAAACTCCCGGATGCGGCGGATGGCCTCCATCAGATGCTCCACGCTGTAGGCGTAGGATACGCGGGCGTAGCCCTCGCCGGACGCACCAAAGGCGTTGCCCGGGATGATGGCGACATGCTTCTGCTCCAGAAGCTTTGTGCAAAACTCCTCGCTGCTCATGCCGCTGGACTTGATGCAGGGGAAAGCATAGAACGCGCCCCGCGGCTCAAAACAGCTCAGGCCCATATCGTTGAAGCTCTTCACCACGAGGCGGCGGCGCATATTATACTCGTTGCGCATCCGCTCGATCTCGCCGTCGCAGTCCTTGAGGGCCGTGATGGCGGCGTACTGGCTGGTGGTGGGGGCGCTCATGATAGCGCTCTGGTGGATCTTGGTCATGATCTTGATGATGGGCGCGGGGCCGCAGGCATAGCCCAGCCGCCAGCCCGTCATGGCGTAGGTCTTGGAGAAGCCGTTGACCACCACCGTCCGCTCGGCCATGCCGGGCAGCGTGGCGATGGAAACGTGGTTCTGCAGGCCGTAGTTCAGCTCCGCGTAGATCTCATCCGACAGCACCATGATGTTGGTGCCGCGCAGGACTTCCGCGATGGCCTCCAGGTCTTCCTGCTCCATCACCGCGCCGGTAGGGTTATTGGGGAAGGGCATGATGAGGAGCTTGGTCTTCGGGGTGATAGCGGCTTTCAGGGCGTCGGCCCGGAGGCGGAACTCATCCTCCTGACGGCAGGCCACATGGACCGGCACGCCGCCGGACAGGGTGGTGATGGGCTCGTAGCAGACGAAGCACGGCTCCGGGATGATGACCTCATCGCCGGGCTGCACCAGGGTGCGGATGCACATGTCGATGGCCTCGCTGCCGCCGACGGTGACGAGGACTTCCTTTGCCGGGTCGTATTTCAGGCCCATCCGGCGGTCGAGGTAGCGGGCGATCTCGGCCCGCAGCTCTTTCAGGCCCGCGTTGGAAGTATAGCGGGTGCGGCCATGCTCGAGGCTTTCAATGCCCGCCTCACGGACGGCCCAGGGGGTCTTGAAGTCGGGCTCGCCGACGCCGAGGCTGATGCACTCGGGCATCTCGGCGGCGAGGTCGAAGAATTTGCGGATGCCGGAGGGACGCATGGCCGCAGCGGCAGGCGCGATCAGTTTATCGTAATCCATCACAGCACGGTGCACTCTCTTTCATCGATTTCTTCGTCCTGATACAGACGACCCTCTTTTTTGTAGGTGCGGAGCACGAAATGGGTGGCCGTGGACAGCACGTCGTCCAGCGGCGACAGCCGCTTTGCCACAAAGAGGGCGATCTCCTGGAAGGTCTGGCCCTTGATGACCAGCTGCAGGTCGTAGCCGCCGCTCATCAGCAGCACGCTCTCCACCTCGTCGAAGGAGGCGATGGTGGCGGCAATTTCGTCAAAGCCGCGGCTCTTCTTGGGGCTGACGTTCAGCTCGATGACGGCTTCCACCCGGTTCACGCCGGCCTTCTCCCAGTCCACGAGGGTCTTGTAGCCCTTGATGATGCCCTGCGCCCGGGCCAGGTCTATCATAGCCGCCACCTCGGCGGGGGATTTATTCAGCATGGCCGCGATGTCCTCCACCGACATCCGGGCATTGTCTTCAAGGATCTTCAGAAGCTGTTCCATCGTTGTCTCTCCTTTGTTCAGCCTGTGGCGATATTTATAGATAAGTATAGCACACTGCCCGGCAGTTTGCATCTGGTTTTTGCAAGTTCTGCCGGTGATAGACATTCTTTTGCCCTTTTCCCCTGCTCTTTTTTCCAAAAAGAGTGTTCATTTTTCGTGAAATCTGCTATACTTGAGAAAACCTCTCCGTCGCAGCTGCCGCTGCGCCACCTCCCCTACCGAGGGGAGGCCTTGGCATTTCGTAAAGCTTTTTCTCTTCGCCAGAGGCTCCCCTACCAGGGGCAACGACGACGACCGCCGCCAGTGGCGGAAGCAGGGAGTCATTGTTGGGGCCGCGGCCAGCAAGACGCAAGCGGAGCGCTGCGGATGCTGGGTGCCGCAACCCGGCCTTGTCTGCGAAGCAGACTGAGAGGTTGTATGAAGGCAAGCCTGCCCTCACGGCGCAGCCGTGACGGAGAGGTCTAACACTATAACAGAAGGGGTAGGAATTATGAAAGCATTCATTACCGTCATCGGCCACGACACCGTGGGCGTCGTCGCCCGCGTCTCGGGCCTTTGCTGTGAGCTGAACATCAACATCGAGGACGTCACCCAGAGCATCCTGCAGGGCATGTTCGCCATGATCATGCTGGTGGACATCTCCAAGTGCAGCGTCTCCCATGAGGAGCTGCACCAGAAGATGGACGCTCTGGCCGCTGAGATGGGGATGCAGATCAACCTCACCCGCCAGGAAGTTTTCGACGCGATGCACACGATTTAACCTCTCCGTCAGCGCTTACGCGCTGCCACTGCCCGGGTTGCGGCACCCAGCATCCGCAGCGCTCCGCTTGCGTCTTGCTGGCCGCTGCCCCAACAGCGACTCCCTGTTTCCGCCACTGGCGGCGGTCGTC
>OGIK01001973.1_pt1 | contig 14997 bp, 10 predicted proteins | sample 1571781 | NCBI WGS metagenome assembly OGIK01 (sample SAMEA2581956, study PRJEB24529) | metagenome | biome: Human gut stool | place: China | collected 2011
GGTCTATTCCCAGATATCTTGTCGTAATTTTATATGAAGAATGATTATAAATACTGGTCAAAAGTGCTGGAGACACTCCTTTTTTCCATGCATGATACCCAAATGTTTTTCTGAGTGAATGACAGCTTACTTTATGACTGAGCAGACATTTTACTGCTGCTTCTGATATTATGCGAAATGCCTGAATCCTGCTGATAGGCTTATCATTTGATTTTTGACCAAGAAAAATAAACTGTTCCATCACCTCACACAATTTTCCTTTCTTCGCAATTATATCTTTAAGAAATGAAGCAAATGCTTCTTTTAAGTTTTTATTTATAAAAACCGTTGTTTTTTTACCTGTTTTCTGTTCTCTGACATCAATATGTGACTTAAACGAAAGCAAATTTTCATTATACACATCTTTCCACCGGAGTTTTAAAATATCAGAAATACGCAAAGCCGTGTTAAGTCCACATACAACAAGAAGTGAATTCCTTTTATTTGGTTTCACCTCGCGGTAATATCTTTTTATCTTTTTTAATTCCGCAATATCACGTATCGGCTGAGTAATTTTCATTTTTATAAATCTATCCTTTCATTTTTTGATAATATTTTAAAAAAAATGCTAAAGTTTCCAAATTGACTGCCGATAAATAATGTGTAATAAAAAAATGTAACACAATATCCATTGTGTTACATTTTTTTATTGTCAATGATTATACATTATTCTTTTTATAAAAAGCAGAAAGTTCCTTTTTAAAATAAAAAACTGCCACACCGCAAATATTCAAATAATATCTGCAATGTGACAGTTTTCTTTTTTCTTTACGCACCCAATGCTATCACTTAAATTTTATACATCATAAATCAAAAGTCCAAATTTTATTACTGTCTTACCTTGATATGAACTTCACGAAGCTGTTGCTCGCTTACTTCATTTGGTGCTCCACACATAAGATCCTGCGCATTTCCGTTCATTGGGAATGGTATTATTTCACGGATATTTTCCTCATTGCGAAGAAGCATTATCATACGGTCTACGCCCGGTGCCATTCCTGCATGTGGTGGTGCTCCAAACTGGAATGCATTGTAAAGTGCTCCAAATTTTTCTTTTAAGTCTTCTTCTGTATATCCTGCAATCTCAAATGCCTTAACCATTATATCAAGGTCGTGGTTACGAACTGCTCCTGATGAAAGCTCAATACCGTTACATACAATATCATACTGATATGCAAGAATTTCTGACGGTTCTTTTGTATTTAACGCTTCAAGTCCGCCCTGTGGCATTGAGAATGGATTGTGAGTAAAGATATATTTCTTCTCCTCATTGTCATACTCATACATAGGGAAGTCATTTATATAACAGAATCTATAACTGTTTTTCTCAATAAGATCAAGTCTGTTTCCGAGTTCTGTACGAATCTGTCCTGCATAAAGAGCTGCCTGTGCTTCTCTGTCTGCAATGAAGAAGATTGTATCTCCCGGTGTAAGTCCTGCTATATCGGCAATCTCCTGTTTCATATCGTCAGGAATAAATTTGTCGATAGGTCCCTTGTAAGATTTATCTTCAAGAACCTCAAGATAACCAAGTCCGCCCATTCCGATAGACTGAGCAAATTTAAGAAGCTTTTCATGCTGACCTTTTGAAAGTTTTGCATGAACATTGATTGCACGAACTGTCTTTCCGTGGAATGGCTTAAATGTACATCTCTGGAAGAAATCTGTAACGTCAACGATACGAAGTGGATTTCTAAGGTCAGGCTTGTCTGAACCAAACTCAAGCATTGCCTGCTTGTAGCTGATGATAGGGTACGGTGCCTGTGTTACTTCATATCCTTCAGGTGCAAATTTTTCAAATGCTGCTGTAAGAACTTCCTCACCTACTTTAAATACATCTTCCTGTGTTGCAAAACTCATCTCAAAGTCAAGCTGATAGAACTCTCCCGGTGAACGGTCTGCTCTTGCGTCCTCGTCTCTGAAACAAGGTGCTATCTGGAAATACTTATCAAAACCTGACACCATAAGAAGCTGTTTGTACTGCTGTGGTGCCTGTGGCAATGCATAAAATTTACCTTTAAATTTACGTGATGGAACAATATAATCTCTCGCACCCTCAGGTGATGATGCACAAAGAATAGGTGTCTGAATCTCTAAAAATCCCATGTCTGTCATCTTCTGACGAAGAAAACTTATGACATTTGATCTGAATATCATATTATCACGAACTTTTGCATTTCTAAGATCGAGATAGCGATATTTAAGACGAACATCTTCTCTTGTCTCTTTTGATGTCATTATCTCAAAAGGAAGCTGTCTGTAAACTCTTCCAAGTACCTCTACCTTATGTGCTTCAAGTTCGATTGTTCCTGTAGGTATCTTTGGATTGTATGTCTCTTCATCTCTATGCTCTACAACACCTTCAACTGAAATACAATCTTCTTTGCTTATACCCTCAAGAAGTTTTGTGTCACGCATAACAACCTGCATCACACCATACATATCTCTAAGGTCAACAAATGACACACCGCCATGGTCACGGATATTTTCAACCCATCCGGCAAGTCTTAATGTTTCACCAACATTGTTTTCACTGATATCGTTTAATGTTTTGTCACGATAAATATTTCCTACGTTCATTTTTACCTCCTAAAAATAAAAAAGTCCATCCCAAACTAAAAGTTCAGGACGAACATAATATTTGTCCGCGGTACCACCCGAATTACTGTCTTGTCAGTCACTCTCTTGCTGTCTGTCGCGCAGCTTACGGCTCACCTACTGCCAGCTTATTATATACGGTACGCTGTTTTCAGTTTGCTGCTGATAGAGTGTTATTCACATGAATTCATTTTGCGAAGCTCTCACCGTCCTTCACTCGCTTTGAACGATAAAACATGCTACTTCTCTCCGTCGTCGCATTTGCATAACTAAATTGATTATATAATGGTGTCAGGGGGATTGTCAATCATTTTTTCTGTTGAATTATTTTCGCTGTGGCCACTTTAACGCAGAGATTGATATAAATTTTCAATCACCCTATAAGCACTTTTTTCCCTTCAAATGCAAATCCATAATGCCTTATTCTTTCTTTTTCTATACCAAGTGCTAAGATTTCTTCATCATATCTTTTTTCTTCTATCTGCCTATGTGCTACCTCCACTGCTTCTTCAAGTGATTTTTCGCTGTCTCTTTTCACTTTAAACTCAAGCACAATCGCCGGAAGTTTCTTTCCTGCTTCATTTGTACTATGTTTCGGAATCATCATAACATCATAACGACCAAATCCACTTTCCCTATTCGATTTTATAATGTAATTATTTCTCTGTCCTGCCATAAGTCCCAATACAAAACCATGGTAAAAGTTTTCAGGTCGTATTCTTGATTCATCCTTTCCTGCAACATCAAAACTACTGAATACATTGAGCGTAACTTCATTTATATAATAATTCATTGCTTCTAAATCACCATCTATCAATGCACTTATAAATTCATTAGATGAATCATCTCCTGTCATAAACCAGCCTTTTATCAATTTCTGGAACATAACACGGACTTCTAAGTTGGTGAGGCTGAGTTCATATTTCTGCTCTCCTGTGCTTACGCAAATCTCCATACTGTCTACTTTCAGATAACCACTCGCCAATAAAAGACTCCATATTGCATCCTCATCATTATCCAGTTGGTCAAATACTATCTGTTCATCAATACCAACTGTTATATATTCCCCGTTTAAAAGTTTTTCCATAGCTTTCTTTATTTTTGGTGAACCTCTTTGAATAAGCTTTCCAACAAGACTGTTGGAACTTGTATCAGCCCAATATGTCTTAAATTCTTTCTTGTCAAGATAATTTGTAATAGACCACGGATTGTATATATCCTTATGCTTTCCGAAAGTAAATCCGTCATACCAAAGCTTCACATCATCCTTTTTTTCCGACAAGCCAGCCTCATCCAATGCCGCAAAGACTTCATTTTCCGTAAAGCCAAAGCTTGTATTATACTCGTCATTTGTCGTTGTTATCACATTAAGATTGTTTAAATCGGAAAAAATACTTTCTTTTGATACCATTGTAATCCCCGTCATTATGGCTCTATCAAGATATGGATTTGTTTTTAACGTAGAATTGAAAAAACTGCGTATAAATCCAACCATATCATTCCAAAATCCGTTTACATATGCTTCCTGCATAGGTGTATCATACTCATCAAGAAGTATTATCACTTTTTTCTCAAATTTTCTATATAAAATTGCTGCAAGATCTTTAACAGACCTATATATTATCTCATTTGATATATCTTTATTTACATTTGTGTTTTTTGAATAATCATCAAGCTGTCTAAATAAATTTCTTTCAGCATCTGTTAATATCGCATCTTCAAGAAGATACGAATGCTGTTTATAAACATCATTTATAACCGATACCATGTCATTTTTTGTATCTTTAAAATTATTCGCCTTAATTTCTGCAAAACTAATAAATATCACCGGGTATGTCCCCTGAAGCTGTCTGTACTTTTCATCATTCCATATCGACAACCCCTCAAACAAATCACCTCTGCCCGCATATTTATTTGAAAAGAAACATTCCAACATACTCATATTCAATGTTTTTCCAAATCTTCTCGGTCGGGTTATAAGTGTCACATCATCCTGTGATTCCCACCATTCTTTTATAAAATATGTTTTATCTACATAAAAGCATCCTGATGTTATTAACGATTCATAATCCTGCTTTCCTATACTTATTTTACGCATACATTTTCCCCTCTCAATATATAATCAAAAACTCCCAATACATTATCATTAGTAATATCAGATGTATCATACAATTTTCCTGAATATCCGTAACTTAAATTATGTTTATTATAAACGTCAACAGAGAGTTCCGCAAGCGGAACTCTCTGCCACACTACAACCTTTCCTACATTCCAAATAACCCAAGCAGTTTTATTTTTATATACTTTTTACTGTTACATCAAATCATTTTATGCTTCTTCTCTTAATCTTTCAGCTGCAAGCACCATATTTCTAAGACTTGCATCTGACTCTTTAATTCCTCTTGTCTTTAATCCACAGTCAGGATTTACCCAAAGTTTATCTCTTTCTATCTTTGTGAGCATAAGTTTTAATACATTTGTTATCTCCTCGACTGACGGTACTCTAGGTGAATGAATATCATAGACTCCGGGACCTGCTTCTGTCTCAAAATTGTTTTCCCTGAGTGAATCCAATATCTGAAGGTCTGAGCGTGATGCCTCAAATGTAATTACATCCGCATCCATATCATCAATCGCAGGAATTATGTCTGTAAATTCACTGTAGCACATATGTGTGTGTATCTGTGTTTCAGGCTTTACACCGCTATGTGTAAGGCGAAATGCAGGTATTGCAAAATCAAGATATTCCTTATACCAGTCTGTTTTTCTAAGTGGGAGTTTTTCTCTTAAAGCCGCCTCATCTATCTGTATCACTTTTATGCCATTTGCTTCAAGATCGAGAACCTCATCCCTTATTGCTAACGCAATCTGTGATATTGACTCTTTTATAGATATGTCCTCTCTAGGGAATGACCAGTTAAGTATTGTAACAGGCCCTGTAAGCATACCTTTCATAAGCTTCTTTGTAAGCGACTGTGCATAGACTGACCATTCTACTGTTATAGGCTTATCTCTGTACACATCTCCCCATATGATAGGCGGTTTAACACATCTTGTTCCATACGACTGAACCCATGCTTTCTGCGTAAACAAAAATCCTCCAAGCGACTCTCCGAAATATTCTACCATGTCATTTCGCTCATATTCGCCATGCACAAGTACATCAACTCCAATTTCTTCCTGCCAGTTTACACATTCGGCAATCTTCTTCTTATTAAATTCAATATACTCCTGTTCTGTCTTTTCCCCTCTCTTAAATGCAGAACGGTTTGCCTTTACATCCTTTGTCTGCGGGAACGAACCTATTGTAGTAGTTGGAAGTTCAGGAAGCTTAAATTCTTCCTTCTGAAGTTTCTGACGCTCGCTTCTCTTTGGAAGTCTTATATAATCATCTTCTTTAACCTTTGAAAGACGTTCACTTACATTTGCATTTGTACAATTTCTGTTTCCGTTGAAAAGTTCATGATTTTTCTTGTATACCTCATCATCACAATAATTTTTCTTGTCTGCAAGCTTTCCAAGCTCATTAAGTTCAACAAGCTTTTCCTTAGCAAATGAAAAATATGCAGTATACTCTTTTGAAAGCTTTTCTTCATTCCCTAATGTATATGGCACATGAAGTAGCGAGCATGATGTTGAAATCACTGTGTCAATACCTTTATCTGCTAATTCATTTACAATCTTTAATGTTTTGTCATAATGATTTTTCCAGATATTCTTACCGTTTACAAGACCTGCAAAAAGCACCTTATCCTTTGGAAAACCAAATTTTGAAACAAGTTCATACGACTGTTTTCCCTCAATAAAATCAATTCCGATTCCTGCAAATGACATTTTTATAACATCCTCATAAATGTCACGTATATCTCCAAAATATGTCTGCAGTAATATTTTTGTATCTGTACTGCAAGCAAGCAACGCATCATAAATTTCATGGAATAATTTTTTATCCTCGTCACTCATGTCAAGTATAAGTGCCGGCTCATCAAACTGAACCCATGCAATCTGCTTTTTCCCACATGTCTGTAACAGTTCTTTGTATGCCTTCACAATATCGTCTACATAATCTGCTGCCGATTTATTTCCTGTATATCTGCATAATTTTAACATTGTATATGCACCTGTAATCATAGGTTTAGTTACAATTCCAAGTTCCTCTGCTTCGTCATATTCATTCCAAAGCTTGTCGCCTGACAGTTTTATCTGTGTATCATCCTCAACTTCCGGCACAATATAATGATAATTTGTATTGAACCATTTCTTCATTGCAAGTGCTTTAACATCACCATGTTCTCCCTGGTATCCTCTTGCCATCGAAAAATATGTATCAAGTTCTGACAACCCCAGTTCTTTATATCTCTTCGGTATAATATTTAGCAATACTGCTGTGTCAAGCACAATATCATAAAATGAAAAATCATTACTTGAAATAAAATCAATGCCTGCACTTTTCTGCAGGTTCCAGTGTGTCTTTCTCAATTCAGCCGCTGTCTGTTTCAACTGCTCCTCATCAATTTCATTTCTAAAATATTTTTCAGAAGCAAATTTAAGCTCTCTCAATGTTCCGATTCTCGGGAAACCAATAACTGATGTTTTCATCTCTAACCTCCATTTAAGCAATCTCTATCCCAAATACTCCAAAAAACTGCTCCCCCTCAATCTCTGAGAAAAACAGCTTCTTTTCAGTACGTTTATTATAATTAAGTTTCCCGCAATCGTATAATACATAAAGAAAGAGGTTATCCATAGTTTTAAACTATATCAAGTAATAAAAAATCATCCTAAATATTTTTTCAAAGACTCAAGGTAAGTCTCTCCAAGCCTGCTAAGCATACCTTTCTTATGCATAATATAACCTATGCACATATCCCCCTCATCCGCTAACGGTACAGCTATTATATCCTTACCGTTTAACTTTTTGTCTATAACTCCACTGCAAACTGTATAACCGTTTAGTCCTATGAGCAGATTAAACAGTGTTGCTCTGTCCCTCACTCGTATATTTTTCTTTCTCTCAGATGCCGAAAAAATTTCCTCCGAAAAATAGAATGAATTATGCTCTCCCTGTTCAAACGAAAGATACGGATACAGTTCAAGTTCACTGTTCGTAATTATCTTTTTATCTGCAAGTGGATGTTTTCTGCTTATGAACACATGCGGTTTTGCCACAAATAATTGCGTAAATTCAAGTTCATGACTTTTTAAAATTTTATTTATGACTGTCTCATTAAAATCATTCAGAAAAAGTATTCCCAGTTCGCTTCTCATTTTCGCAACATCTTCTATTATCTCATATGTCTGGGTTTCCCTTATCGAAAAATCATATTCATCCTGACCATATTTTTTTATCAAATCTACAAATGCGTTTACCGCAAATGAGTAGTGCTGTGTTGAAACACAAAACTGTTTTTTCCCGCCTGAATTTTTCTTGTATTTATCTTCGAGAATTGCTGCCTGCTCAAGCACCTGCCTGGCATATCCCAAAAAGTCCTCGCCCTCCTTTGTTACGCTTACACCTTTGTTGGTTCTTCTGAAAATGACAATATTCATCTCATTTTCAAGTTCATGTATCGCACTCGTAAGGCTTGGCTGTGAAATGTACAGTTTATTTGCTGCCTCGGTAATCGTTCCCGTTTTTGCAACCATAGTCACATATCTTAGCTGCTGTAATGTCAAAATTTTCACCTTCTTTCCAAATCTGGATACTTGTTATATATTACAATTGTATCAAAAAAATGTACGCAAGACCATAATAAGTTACAACGGCAACAAGGTCATTTACCGTTGTAATAAGTGGACCCGATGCCACTGCCGGATCAATTTTAATCTTGTGGAAAAACATTGGAATTACAGTCCCCACCATACTTGAAATCAACATCGCAGCCATAAGTGAAACACCTACACATCCTGAAATTGCAAACGCTCCCATAAGACTATATCCTTTAAACATATGGATATATACTCCCAGCAATGTAAGTGCCATAACACCGAGTATTCCACCGTTTAAAAGACCAACTCTCATTTCCTTAACGAGCAAAAACAGTTTTTGTTTTCCGGTAAGATTTTCATCCATCAAAACACGTATAGTAACAGCAAGTGACTGTGTTCCGACATTTCCCGCCATGTCAAGTACCAGTGACTGAAAACATATAACTATCGGAAGTACCGCTACCACATTTTCAAACATTCCCACAACTGATGATACCAAAACACCCAAAAACAAAAGTATTATCAGCCATGGCAGTCTCTTTTTCATACTTTGAACAGTTGTCTCTTTCAAATCTTCCTCTGCTGTAAGACCTGCCAGTTTAGCATAATCTTCTCCCATTTCATCATCGACAATATCAACAATGTCTTCCGATGTTATTACGCCTAACAGCTGTTTTTCCTTTGACAATACAGGAATTGAATCTTCCGAATAATCTACAATCTGTTCTATACATTCATCAAGCAACTCATGGTCTGTCACATAAGGATAAGAGTTGATAACTATCTCTTCAAGGTTATCATTTTCCCTAGCCGTAATTAAATCCTTCAAATCTATTGCACCGGCAAACCTCGACAACTCGTCTTCAACATAAATAGTCATTATATTGTCATTTTCACCGGCCTGACGGACAAGTTCACTCATCGCCTGTCTTACCGAAAGCCCTTTCTTTATGCAGACATAATTCGTCGTCATATATCTGCCTATTTCATCTTCATCATATGAGAGAAGCATTTTCACGTCTGCCGCCGCGTCATCATCAAGTCTTTTTTCTATCTCATTTTTTGTATCTGTATCAAGCTTTTCAAGAATTTCAACCGCATCATCCGAATCCATAAATGAGATTATCTTTGCCGCATCTTCAATCGAAATTTCTTCCAAATATCTTTCCGGTTCATCCAGATATACAAATATCTCTGCCATTCTCTGAAAACCAAGCAGACCGTATATTCTTTTTCGCTCATCTGCTGTAAGCTGTGCTATTATATCCGCTATATCATTTTCATGATAATTTGACAGACATTCCAAAATTTCATTGTCATTTTTATTCTTTCTTATAATGTTTATGATATCAAAATATTTTCTGTTCATGTGTAACACCTCCGCAAAACGTATGTTTTCTATAACATAAAAAAGCACCCTAAACAGTGCTTTCTACATGAACAATATTTATGAAATCACATCACTATTTCAACAAAATGTGCATCATTTATAAACATGGCTAAAAATCTCATGCGACAGCCATGCCACTTGCTCACGATATAAAACACTGTTGTTAATACTTCGTCCAAAACTGTCATTACTGTCCATGAAATTCACCTCCGTATCAAAAAAATCCTAACACACTATAACATCATGTCAGGATTTTTTCAAGTTTTTTTTCTTAAATAATATTCCTAAATTTTTTTAAATAATTTTCTTAATAAGACCTGCACCTATGGCATAAGGCCCTGTGTGAACACATATTGTTGCACCGATATGTGCGATATTAGTTTCCTCTTTGAGTCCCAATTCATTCATAACTTTGTCAAACTCTTTCTTGTATTCAAGTCCCTCTTCCCTGTCATATCCATACCCTACAGCATAAACATAATCATTTGGGTCTTCGCCATTTTCGGCAAAATAGTTTTTAAATAAATCATATGTTTTAAGTATTGATTTCTTGCGGCTTCTCGCTATGCCGGATGCGTCTATTGAACCGTCTTTAAGCGTAATTATTGGTTTTAAATTCAATGCGCTTGACGCTACACTTGCCACTTTCCCTATTCTTCCGCCATGTTTAAGATAATCCGTATTTCCTACGGTAAAAAATATTCTTCCTGTTGCAAGGTACTCCGGTGATGTAAGTTTTTCTACCGCTTCCTCATAAGTCGCTCCGGACTTCTTTAATTTTGCCGCTTCTATTACAAAAAGCCCCTGCAATACAGTCGCACCGAGTGAGTTAATAACCGTAATCTTTGCATCGGGATATTCTTCACAAACAATCTCTTTTGCATTGCACGCTGAATTGTATGAACCGCTTAAAGATGTCGTAATACATACACAAATAACAGCTCTGCCCTCTTTCACATGAGGAGTAAAAGCATCCACATAATTCTGTACTGATGGCAGTGAAGTTTTAGGATACTGTTTTGGAAAATCAACCATTTTCCTGTAAACATCATCTATTGCAATTTCTTCCACTTCTTTTTGATAATTTTTATCGTCAAATGATATATAAAAAGGTACAACTTCTATATCGTATTTTTCTCTTAAACTCTGCTTCAGGTCGCAAGAGCTGTCACTGATTATCTGATAATCCATGGCAAATCCTCCATATTCCGATTTGTTCAACTTATTGATTAAACGGCAAATCCGTTTTAGTCATTTATTCAAATTTCAATTGACTTTGTGTCAATTTCCATCTCATGTAGTTTTCATTACTACATTGTACCATATTCATGACGATTGTCAACCGATTAAGTCCTTTTATTGTTCAAATCTGCTTCCGCATTTTGGGCATATGTTACCCTTTGTAAATACGTGGCCGCAGCGGTAACAGCACTTCACCTCATGCTCCTGCTTTGACATATATTCAATACTTCTTGATTCCGGTTTCATTTTCAGATAATCAACAAAGCCATCAAGTACCTCTGCCATGTTTTTTTCATCGTTCTTATTAAGTGTACACGGCATTTTTACATTTCCTTTTGAAGAATGTTCAATCATAAGACCTTTCTTTTCTGAAAATACCCTATTTATATTTTTCACATCTATAGAACCTGATTTTATAAGTCCCTTGTAAAATACATGGTCAGGTGTAATTATAAATCCCTCTTTTCCGCTTCCAAACATTGATGAATCACATATGACAACCGGATACTCATATGTGCCTGTCGCATAAGCGTATGTGCTTACTGCAACCTTTACAAACGAAATTTCCTTATCACCTTTATCTTCCTCTCTCATTTTCCTGATGTCATAAAAATGAAGCTTTGACATGTCCGATATTTTTCCGTCAAGATCACGTTTAAGTTTTTTTACAAGAAGCTCACATTCCTCCGTTTTTAATGCCGTAAGTTTCTTGTCTATAAGCTGGAGCATATTTGATTTGAGTTCAGGCAGAAAAATTCCTTTTTCAATCTCTTTAAGTGCCTTAACGCCCTCATCAAATGTTATATTATCGGGATTTGGACATATTCCTCTGAGTTTTGCCTCATCAATCGCATAAACACGCTTTCTAAGTCCCTCCACAAATCTGTCAGAATTACGTTTCTCGTACTCTCCGTTTTTTATTTTCTCCATCATTTCCAGCAAATCATTCCTGTTATCTCTATCAACACTGCCCACAAGCTTATTTAATTCATCAAACTCAACTTTATCACGTTTTGTATCAACAATTTTTATATATGGACTGACATCTATCTGCGTATATGTCATAAGTTTTTCTTTTGTTCTTTTATATCTGTCAAAATTTATATTTCCCGGAAGATGTGAAAGCATATATTCTATTTCTCTTTTTGCTGCCGCCTTGCAAAGCTTTGTCAGCACTTCAATATAATGATTTTTCTCTTGCTCACTTCCATTTGATGCCTTAACCTTTTTAATATTTTCAACTATCTCCGAATACTTTGCTGTCCTGCTCTCATCTGTTATCCTGTCATAAAATGATGCCCTGTTGGCTGCCGCTTTGCTGTCTGCCGGCTTTTTATCATTTTCTTTAGACTCCTTTTTAGCAGACTCACCGTTTTTTACATTTTCCTCTTTTTGATTTTGCTCTGTTCTTTTTATTTCAGTTGCATTATCTTCATGACTGTCATTTTCTTTTATTGTTTCGTTTTCTTTTGTTTCTTCAATTTCTTTATTATCACGTTTACAATTATCCTTTATTATCTGATTTTCCCTAATGTTTTCTTTATCACATTCTTTTATCGTTTTATTTTCTGTTCCTAATACTGATTTCTCTTCACTGCCGGTTTTACTTTCCTCAGTATCCTTATTTTTTAAATCAGGCTCAGACAATGTTTTACTTTCCTTTTTCTTAGCATTTCTTCCGAAAAATATACCCTTGCCTTTACTTTTTTCTGTATTCTCTTCTGATAAACCTTCTCCGGCAAACGAATTATCATCCTTTACCTCTTCATTTTCCTCTTCATCATCCTCCCTCTCATCGCTTCTTCTGCCAAACTCTCCCATTTTTTTATTTCGCATCTTTTCACGATACTCAAGTTCCTGCTCTATTATCGCAAGAAATCTCTCCTTTTCATAATCAGAAAAGAATCCTTCATCCATCTGGGCAAGTATCTGTTCAAGTTCCTCATCTGTCAAAAGCTCCATTTTTCTGCATCGCTCACTAAGTCTTTTTCCCAATGACGATACATTCTTTTCATAATCTGCCTCATACATATTAAAATTGCAGTTTCCCGTTTTTGAACCTTTTTTTCCTAAAAGCAGTACATAATCTCTTGCCGCATATTCATCATTGTCAAAATCAAGAACATATGCATCACCTTCTCTTAAAAGTTTCCCCGGCTTTGCCGTATAAAATTTTTTACAGTTGTCACATGTATAAGCTCTTGTTATGTAAACACGTCCGTCATCAGTATCTATCACATTTTCTTTTCTCTGAGGATAGACAACCATATGCAGATGTTCCCCACAATCTGGACATTCATACGGAACCATGTAAAAATTATTTCCTATCCTGTGGGAATTTGCATATTTTTTATCAACATCTTCACGGTTAAACTGAAATTTTCCAGAACTCCATTTCATATTGTGCCACAAACCCGCACCTTTTCTTTCCTCTTCGACATTTATTCCGGCTGTATCTTCGTTGTCCTCTTCTGCCCTGTTTATGCCTCCATCCTTTTTAACATTATTTTCTGTTTCGTTTCTACCGCTACCCTCTTTAGTATTTTTTTCTGTCTCGTTTTTACCGCTGCCCTCTTTGGATTTTTCGGCTTCATTCTTTATCTCACGCTGTTTTTGTATGTAATCAATACACTTTTCCATTGCATCTTCAAATGTAATCTGAATACCGTTTATAAAAAATTTAAAACTTGTCTTTGTAAAATATGTCTCTACATCTATCTCTTTATAAATCTGCGAAAAAAGTGCAGCAAGAACCATGTAATCCTGCTCAACATTCAGTCCCTTTATAGCTCCCCACTTGCCAAACGGATATAAAAGCATATTTATAATATTGGTAATAAGTTTATTATTTCCCATTTCAAATGCATTTGCCATGTCAAAGTTCAATTCTTCAATATCCGAATAAACTCTTCTTGTCGCAAGTTCAAAATACATTGAGCGTACTCTTCCTACAAGTATCATAGTATTCTTTCGTATAATAATGTCCCCGTTCCACTCTACGCGCTCTCTCATCGCTGTTATTATTCTTTGGTAAACTTTAACAATCTCATCATTTGCCTTTATACAAACCATACCATCCCTCTTTTCTCTATCCAAAAAATTTTATACACTCCTAATATTACATCTGCTTTTGACCCTTGCATCATAATAATTTTTCAAGTTCCTTTGCAAGTCCGTCATCATCATTGCTGAACTCAGTAATAATATCGGCAACGGCTTTCACATCATCAGTCCCGTTGCACATGCAAACACCGACACCGCACTCGTCAACCATTTCAAGGTCATTTGTAGTATCTCCAAATGCAATAACTTTTGAAATATCATATCCATATTTTTCACAATAATATTTAATCCCATATACTTTTGACAACTCCGGGTGGACAAATTCAAACATATCAGTCTGTGATTTAAATGCACGATACTTTTCAGATTTATGTGCCTCATAAAATTTTTCCACATCACTCATTTTTTCAGGGGGCGTACTTAATACAAGTTTACTTTGAGGGGTTGTGACCTCTTTTCTCATATCACACAGATGAATCCCAAGAAAATTATTTTTCGCCGCCCTCTCAATAGTAGAATCGTTTCTTACCGCATAACAATCCCCTCCCTGATAAACATAGGGATTTAAATCAAAATGTTTATATGTATCAATTATCTCAAAAATTGTATTTACATCGAGTTTAAAAAAACCTCTTTCTTCTCCGTCGGAAACATCATAAAGTTCCGCCCCGTTTGACGCAACCATAAACTGTATAATGTCAGAAAGCCCTAAATTCTCTACAGTTCTCCTGACTCCAAGTATAGGACGCCCCGATGCAATGCCAATCTTCATTCCCTTTTCTTTCTGTCTCCGCAAAACATTTTTTGTATATTCACTCACTTCTTTATTGTCATTAAGAAGTGTACCATCCATATCCATAACTATTACATGTAAATCAGACATATTTTCAGCTCCATTTCATATATGTTTTTTTAAATAAATTATATATGTCTTTTTGACTATCTTTTTATATCTC
>OGIK01001979.1_pt1 | contig 14943 bp, 14 predicted proteins | sample 1571781 | NCBI WGS metagenome assembly OGIK01 (sample SAMEA2581956, study PRJEB24529) | metagenome | biome: Human gut stool | place: China | collected 2011
CAAGATCTATGTCTGACTTGGGAACAATGTCTTTTACTGCACCAAACAAACTGCTGAATATTCCTGATAATGAATCATTTTCAGGGGTATAGTATGTTATATCACTTGAAAATCCTGCTTCTTTTGCAAAAGCTTTCTTCTCATCTTCCAAAGAACCTACTTCATCAATAAGATTTATTTCTTTTGCCTGTTTTGCTGAGTAAATACGTCCATCAGCAATCTTTTTAACTTCACTTGTGTCCATATTTCTGCCTTCGGCTACAATGTCTACGAACTGGTCATATGCCTCATCCACAAGTGACTGTAAAATATCCTGCTGTTCTTTAGTAAGGTCAAGACCAGCTGAACCCATAGCCTTATTCTTACCACTTGTTATGTCTATTTCCTTTATACCAAGTTTGTCATAAAGTTTCTTGCAGTTTGTAAGTGAAACTATTACACCAATAGAACCCGTCCAGCAATTTCTGTTTGCATAAATCTTATCAGCAGCCATTGAAATATAATATCCTCCCGAACATGCCTGAGATGCAAAATATGCCCATATTGGTCTCTTTGTCTTTTCCTTATATTCCATTAGTTTAAGATATAACTCATCGCTCTCATAAACAGCCCCTCCCGGACTGTCAACAAAAAGAAGTATACCTTTATTCTTGTCAGACTCTTCCATTTTTTCAATATACTTTAAATATAAATCATGATTGTAGGTATTATCTGATGTAAGACTACTTGAAGAAGAGGCTCCGATTTGTCCCTCAATATTTATTACCCCAACAAAGTCCTTTTCAGGCAAATCAATATTTGAACCTGTTTCCGAAGAAAGTATTTCTTTTACTATACTACTTGTGTCCGCTTTGTTTTTCTGTATAAGTTTTGAACTTATCACATTTGACGCAACACCTGTGATTCCAACTGCTATTATAACAACCCCTGTAACCACTATGCTGATAATCTGTTTTGTTTTCATAGAATTTTCCTTTCCCTACTATATTATTACTTGCAACATGGTTAATTTTACCACAATAAAACTTTTCGGTCAAAAAATCCCCCGTTTGCTGCTCTCGCAGCTAAAACGGGGGAATAAATGAGAAATAACTCTAATTAGTCTGCATCTGTAACTTCAACCTTAACTTTATTAAGATGCCAAATTTCCTTTGCATACTCCTCAATAGTTCTGTCAGATGAGAATTTACCGCTCTTTGCTGTATTTAACATAGCTGAGCGAGCCCATTTCTTTTCATCTTTATATGCAGCTTCAACCTTTTCCTGAGCTTCAGCATACATTCTGAAATCTTTGAGTATAAAATACATATCAGGTCTACCGCCCTGTCCGTCAAGGAGAGAATTATAAATGTCTCTAAACTCCTCAAAATTGCCCTGAGAATATGTTCCGTCTACAAGCTGTGTAAGTACGGCACGTATATCTGCATCTGAATTGTAAATATCTCTTGGGTTATACTGACCATTATGCTCATATGCAATTACTTCGTCTGATGAAAGACCGAAGATAAATGCATTTTCTTTTCCAACTTCATCAACTATCTCAACATTTGCACCATCCATAGTCCCAAGTGTAAGTGCACCGTTCAACATAAACTTCATGTTTCCTGTTCCTGATGCCTCTTTACTTGCTGTTGAAATCTGCTCTGAAACATCTGCTGCCGCAAAAATTATCTCAGCATTTGAAACTCTGTAGTTCTCAATAAATACAACCTTAATCTTTCCATTGATAGATGCATCATTATTGATAACATCGCCAACACTGTTGATAAGTTTGATAATTGATTTTGCTCTCTGATATCCGGCAGATGCCTTTGCACCGAATATAAATGTTCTTGGATAAAAATCCATACCTGGATTATGCTTTAATTTATTGTAAAGGTACATTACATGAAGAATGTTTAAGAGCTGACGCTTATACTCATGTAATCGTTTTACCTGTACATCAAAGATAGAACGAGGGTCTACTTCAATTCCATTGTGCTCTTTGATATATTTGGCAAGACGCACCTTATTCTTATACTTAATGTTCATAAATTCTTTCTGACTGCGCTCATCATCAACATAAACAGAAAGTTCATCAAGATGTTTAAGGTTTGTAATCCAGTCATCACCGATTTTATCTGTAATCCACTGTGCAAGCAACGGATTTCCGTGAAGTAAAAATCTTCTCTGTGTGATACCGTTTGTCTTGTTGTTAAACTTCTCAGGCATCATCTCATAAAAATCTTTAAGTTCCTGATGCTTCAAAATTTCTGTGTGAAGTTTTGCAACACCATTTACTGAAAAGCTTGCTGCTATTGCAAGATCTTCCATCTTAACCTGACCATCATAAATGATAGCCATCTTTTCTACCTTGCTGTTATCGTCAGGATATGCAGCCTGAATCTGAAGCACAAATCTTCTGTTAATTTCCTCAATAATCTGATAAATTCTAGGCAGAAGTCTTGAGAAAAGCTCTAAAGGCCATTTTTCAAGTGCCTCTGACATAATTGTATGATTTGTATAAGCACATGATTTTGTAGTAATATCCCATGCCTCATCCCATGAAAGATTGTACTCATCCATAAGAATACGCATAAGTTCTGCAACTGTAACTGTAGGATGTGTATCGTTTAACTGAAATACAACTTTCTCATGAATTTTATGAATATCATCATGTTTTTCCATGTATTTTTTAACTGCACGCTGAATACTTGCAGATACAAAGAAATACTGCTGTTTTAATCTGAGCTCTTTACCTGCCATATGATTATCATTTGGATAAAGCACCTCACAGATAGTTCTTGCAAGATTCTCCTGCTCTACTGCTTTCTGATAATCACCCTTGTCAAATGAATCAAGGTTAAATGTATCAATAGGTTCTGCATCCCAAATTCTGAGAGTATTTACCACGTTGTTGTTGTAACCTACAATCGGAAGGTCATAAGGTACTGCTCTTACCGACTGATAATTTTCCTGAACAAACTTGTCTCGTCCACACTCATCTTTTCGTATAGTAACATAACCGCCAAACTTAACCTCAACGGCATATTCAGGTCTCTTGATTTCAAACGGATTTCCATATTTGAGCCAGTCATCAGGTCTCTCAATCTGATAACCGTTTTCAATAACCTGCTTAAACATTCCGTATTTATAGCGAATACCGCATCCGTATGCCGGATATCCTAATGTTGACAATGAATCAAGGAAACATGCTGCAAGTCTTCCAAGGCCTCCGTTTCCGAGTGCTGCATCCGGCTCCTGATCCTCTATAACATCAAGATTCATTCCTAATTCTTCAATAGCTTCTTTGATTGCCTGATTTCCTTTTAAGTTAATGATAATATTTCCAAGTGCTCTTCCCGTAAGGAACTCCATAGACAGATAGTAAACTGTCTTTACATCCTGTTCCTCGTAAGTTCTATGTGTAGCCATCCACTGATCCACAATAAAATCTTTAACGGCATATGCCACTGCCTGAAATTTCTGCTGCTCGTCAGCCTCACTGATAGACTTTCTGAATAAAACTTTTAAATAATCCTCAACTTCTTTTTTAAACTCTACCTTGTTCAATTCCTTCATACTTTTTATTATCCTCCTGATATTGCAACCGACTCTGTCTTACATTTACCATTATAAACCACAAACCCTCAAAAATCAACGAAACTCCTTGCTACGCACCTTTTTTATTTACTCCATATTTTATTAAAATATTCATTTTTTTATCATGGCTTCTCTTCAAAAAAATTGCCGAAACACCTTAAAACTATGCATATATCCAATATTTTATTCATAATTATTTATTGATAAATAAAGGTGAGGTAATCTTATGTTTAATCGAAAAAAAACCTCATTTCACCGAATTCAAATATTAATCTGCACCCTTATAATAATGCTGTTTTCTTTATTTTGCTTAAATGGCTGTGCTGCAGATAACGATTACCCCAAAACCAAAGATATTGATTATACTGTGGTAACAGGAAATGAAATTCCAAAAGAACTGCGGAAAATGATAAAAGAACGCAAAGACTCTGCTTTTGAACTAAGTTTTTCCTGTGAAGGTGAATTATATATAGTTAAAGGCTATGGAAAACAGCTCTCTCCAGAGTTTAGCATAACAGTCAATGAACTTTATCTCTCTGACAACTATATAGTATTTGACACAGAATTATATGGTCCAAAAAATGAAACAAAATCAAAAACCAAAAGTTATCCATATATTGTTGTAAAAACAGAATACATCAATAAATCAATTGTTTTTAAATAACTTATCCTATTTTAAATTTTTTCAATTTCAAACAACAACAAAACATATATCCGCAAATGTAATTTCATCCTGAACCCTGCATCTTGTTTTTACATTTGCGGCAATTCTTTCTCCATTAACTAAAGTCCCATTGCATGACCCTTTGTCCGTAACATATAAAAAATTCTCATCCGCTTCAAGTACGGCATGCTTTCTGCTTATATAATTTTGTGGAAACACAATATCATTATCACGACTGCGCCCAATATGAACTATACTTCCCATGTCTCCGCTAAAAGACAGATTCTTTTTTATATTTATTATTTCCGGCACAAACTCTTTAAAAAAATTATTTTTTCTATTTTCTCTCACAAGTAAAAAACATTCACTCTTGTCATAATCACCCGCATTATCCTTTTCTTTACTCTTAGAAAAGACATTAACACCGTCATTTTCATCCGCAAAAATATTAGATTTCTTTCTTTGTGATGTCTTATCCGAAAATTGTGATACTTCATCCGAATACCATGATGCCTCATCCGGATACCGTGACATTCCATCCAGATAGCATGATGTATCATCCGGATACCGTGATGTATCATTCTGATACCATGACGTCTCATCTGAATATTGTGAAACATCATCCGGATATTGTCTTTCCTTCAAAAATTCCTCAATATCAACCATATTAAAGTTGTCTGTTGAGACAATATCATATATACCATACATAAATTCTACACACTTTTTATCACAATGGTCTGTTATTTTCATAAAGTCTTCGGTCAATTCCTTAATCTGTTTTCTAAACGAACAATTTAACCCGGGTAAAACGCAAAATTTAAGATTTTTATATTTACGATTTCCAAATATCAAATCCTTATTTAACAAAACCGAATCCGCAGATATAAGATACTTCTGACAGCTTTTCAATATTTCCGCAATAGCTGTATATATTTCTTTCAAAATATCATATGTCATCTTCCCCTCTTTCATTATATCTGAAACTGCCATTTTATCAGTTGTATCATAATAAATATATGTTCTGTTGTCCTCATACCTGAAATCACACGCAAGCAATCCACAAATATTATTGTTTTGAAGCATCTTTGCTTCAACCGACTCCTCACTGGCACAATCAATTTCAAATACAATATAAACTCCCGAAATTCCATCTTTTTTCTTATATTCCATTTAGCCCCCCTTTTTTGCTTATATCTTTTGTGCATTATACATTTTTTCTATATCTCACCATTGTCTCAGGCTTAACCATCAAATATTTTGTTTTGATACAAATTTTCTTTGTCTTTCTCATAAAATAACCTATAACTGGAATATCCATTTTAGAAACTGCTTTAACTTCCGTTTTTATATATGTTTTTCCAACATTGCATTTTAATTTTGTCACCCTAAATATTCTTAAATTTCTTGAAACAGACTCTTTAGTCATGATTTTTTCACTTAAAAATTTTTTTGAATTATTTTTACTCAAATTTTTATCATTTGATATTTTTTTATCCGATGCTTTTTTATCCATTGCTTTTTCATGTGACGTTTTTTCATATGATGTTTTTTCATATGATGTTTTTTCGTTCGATATCTTTTTATAATTTCCATCGTTCTCATCTATACATATCACGTTGTACCTTATATTTTCATGTAATATAACCTTATCATGCAATACAAACAACATATATATCATTGAAAAAATCATTCCAAGTATTATCGGAACAACAAATGCTGCTTCAACTGTATAATTTGCAGAAATCTCGTATCTTTTATGCATTCCAAAACCCCTTTTTTATTTTCAAGTTTACTTTAAATTCAAGCTATATTTTCAAACAAACTAAATAAATACGCAGCCAGCACAAACGGAACAAGAGGCATCTCATAGTCCTTCTTTTTTCTCTTAACAATAACAAGAAATAACGCCGCAAAAAAAGCAAATGCAATGGATAAGGAAATCACAAAAATCCCTTTTTGAACACCAATAAAACATATTATAATTGAATAAAGACATACATCTCCCATTCCTACAGCTCCCCTACTTAAAATCGAAATGCCTGCCATCAGAATGCTAATACCGATGCCTGCCACAAAACTTTCAATATTATAATTTTTTTCAAAATAGCAGCAAACTGCAAGAATTAACGAAAACGCCAATAGTACCCTTATATCAACTGTTTTTCTTAAAATATCAGTTATTGTACATATCCCGATGCATAAAAATAATATAATACTTACAAACATATAACCTTATCACCCCCTCCCTTTACATTTGCTGCATTCAGGCATACCGCCTATTTCCGATATTTTTACTTTTCTTACATATCTTTTTATTCCATGACATTTTTTAGTACAATGATACCTGTCTCCATAAGTTGTTATATAAACGTAAGTATTTAAACCATCCTCTGTTCTGTAACAAAATTCACATTTTTTATACTTTCCTCCGGATGAATTTCTTTTTTTATCAATATTTTTTACTGAAACTCTCTGAATGCTTGGGTTCAAATATGTGCAGTCAGAATAGTCATGATAAACACTTCCGCTTTCTGTAATATAAACGGTTCTCTCTGACTCTTCTGCATCAGAACACATACTTTTTCCCTTATAATCACTCAAAACAATTCTTTGATAAATCCTATGGTTAGTAAGCCTGCCTGACAAAACAGGATTTTTCATCTTGTATCTCATGAAACATATTTTATATCCTTCATTTTCAGACCACATTATAATGTGACTGTTGCCAAATATACTTTTCAATGTATCTGTTTTTGTCCCATATACAGAATAATCCGCTGCGGCATCTGCAAGTTGAATATGATTTTTATTCACTTCAAACAAGACATTAAATTCATAAAAAAATGAGAATACCATAATAAAAAATAACGGTACACATAACGAAACTTCAACTGTAACAGATGCTTTTAAATCCCACTTTTTCTGCTTGTTATATCCGGTCCTATCTCTCATATCCGTAACTTGTAATCACCCGCCTTTCAAACTTTGTGAATTTCAAATTTTTTCCGTAAATTTTCCATATATAAGGAAATATAAACTTCATTTCATATGCTATTTCAAAATCTGCTGCCACAATACAATCATAAATACGAAAACTTTCGTTATATCTTTTTCTCAAATCAAACTGGATAATATCAAACATTCTTGTTCTAATCTTTTGTGTTGACACCAATGCTGCAAAACAAAATAAGTATTCTTTGTAGTCAATATACTTTGATGCAAGCTTTCCATCGCTTTTTTCATATTGTTTTGCTTTACTTTGTAATAATTCTCCTGTAGCCAGACATATTTCCTCATATGTTATCTTTATATCAGTCATTTTTTTCAAAACGGGAATCTGCCTGCCGTCAAGGAGTGCCGCAACATCTATACATGACTCTTCAAATGCCATTATTGCAAGTATTACATACTGAACACCTTTTATAAGCGGTTCAATTCCTGTAACTCCGGCTATTGCAGTCGCTGTCGCCAGTGCCTTAGCACTGGCCGTCTTGTCATTCAATATTGCCGTAAGATTTGTTGCCATTCTCGTAGCAATTATTCTGCTCACAACCCCTGCAAGATTATCTTTTTCCTTTTCGTTTCCGCATATGAGATACTCCATTCCGTATTCCACTGTCTTGTTTCTGTTATTTACATATGAAGAAAAAACCTTATCAGCATAAATAATATATTTCATTCTATCTTTATTCCCAGTTTTTTCTTCTGTATATGTTTCATTTTCACCGGCACTTAAAAACAAGTTCTTCAGATAATCCCCGGCACTCTCATACTCAGTTTTTGAATTATCTTTTTCACTCTCTGCTTTTCCTCCCTCTGCTGTTTCACTTCCGGTATCACTTCCATTGTTTTCCTCTTCTTCTGATAAGATAGCCTTTTCTATATTTTTTTCCGAAAGTTTATTTACATCACAAACCACCGAAAGATAGCCATCCTCAACAAGTTCTTTAAAAACTTCCAACGGATTTTCTACATCTTCATCTGTTGTTGTATTCCCACTCTCATTTGCATCTTCTTTTTTAACATCAGTCCCACCGATATTTTTATCCTGATTTTTGTCTCCAATTAAATTTTTATCGTTATCTTCATCAACGCCTCCTCCCTCACAATTTCCATCCTCATAATTTTCTTTATATTTTCCTGTCTCGTAGCTGCTGCCATCATCAAGTTTTTCATATAAATCGGCTTTACTTCCTTGAGAAACATTTGAATAATTACCTTTAAGTTTATCTGCAGTATCTTCTATTGCACAACTTGCAATATACTGTTTTATCTGTCTGCATAAATTTTCACCATCAGCCAATCCCTCATAACTATTTTCAAAAACATTAAGCTTTTTTATCTTATAAATATCTGTATAAGAACTTTTTGAACTTTTAGGTTTAACTGCTAAATTATTTAGTAATATTTTTCTAAAATCATCCTGCATTTCAATTGATGATATTCCGTTATATCCGCCATACCCAAAAAGACCGTATTCCTTAAACAACTCCATGTTATAGTCTCCAAATAGTGTTTTTTCTGCCGCTGATGACGCATTCTTTATATAACCTTTTGACGCTGCTATCCTTGTGCTTTCAAAAAAAATAAGAACCATCCCAAATATGAGTATGAATATAAATGTCATAAATACCGTTATACTCCCCTTGACTTCCTTATTCTCCATCATCAATTTCAATTTCCTCATTTATTGTATCTGAGTCCCCATTTATATTTTTAAATGCACTGCTTACAATGTCCGTTATCTGCTTTCTAAATATAACAATCAGCATTATAAGCACAACTAAAATAAGTATAATTTCAACAACTCCAATTCCATCTTCCTCACATATTAAATCTCTCATATCTTTTCTGTTTATCATATTTTTTATCCTATTACTGTCCGCACAACTCAAGCAAAAACAGACAGTAACTTTCCCCTTTCTATTTTTTTACCAATACAACACTACTCACTTTACATACCTGCAAAAGCTGCATACAATATAATTGCAAAAATAATTGTCATCATAAGCACCATTGGCACTAATAGTTTTGTACTCGCTTCTTCTCCTAGAATTTTTGCATTCTCTTTTCTCTCATTAAAAATATCAGCGGATTCATACTCAAGAATATTTATTAGATTAGCGGTTCCCTTTTTTAAATTTTGTACAAGAAGTGTTGAAAATTTCATATAGGTTAATATACCTATTCTTCTTCCAAACATTTCGTATGCCTTTTCTTCACTAATTCCATTATCCATCTGATTTTTAGTCAGAAGCATTTCCTCTGTAAGATAATCAACCTTATCATTTTTAGTTTTTCTTGTCTCAGCTACACGAATCCATGCATTTTTCACAGGTAGACCGGCATTTATAAGCAATACAAATTTTTCAACCATTTCAGGATATGCTAGTTTCAACTGTTTTTCCCGTTCAGTCACTTTATTCTTTGCAGCATATTCTGCCATAATCGGTACAACAACAAACATGAACATTGCAATACCTGCCGTCTGACATAATCCTTTATATCTGTCAACACTGTAGCTTACATTTTTCCCTCTGACCTTATCAGGAAGTTTTATATACTTGAAACTCTTTGTATCTTCTACTGACTTTTCAAACAATTTTCTCCATTCGTCCCAGATATTCTCTTCCTCTGTCTTTTTGACAGGACAGACCGTAATATTAAACTTTAATTTTTCCTTATATTGCTCATACTTTAAAACAGCCGTAAGTTCCACATTTTCTAGTTCCGTAATCTTTCCGCACTCAACTTTTCCATCAGCTGCAACAACATTTTCATTACTTGAAGTCCAAGAAATATTAAACATGCTTCCATTTATCTTTCTTACCAAAGAAAGATTTTTTGTCACCTTATCTGACGATTTATTATTGCCAAGATAATGACTGTAAATATATTTTTTTACCTTTTCTGCATTATGCAAAATTTCTTTTTCATTATATTTTCTTTCGGGTACTATAATATCGGTATCCTTTTTTTGACCACCTATTTCTGTTTGTACGCTTATCTCTTTTTGTTCTCCACCTATATCATTTTTTTCAATATAATATTCAGAAACTATATATTGATTGCTTTGGCATGATATAACTGAAAATAAAACAATGAGATTAAATAGCAGATATGTACATAAAAATAACGAAATATGTTTAATAAAAAACTCTTTTGTTATGTCACCTTCACTCTTTCCGACATATAATTTTTTATACCTGTCTAAAGTCTCCTCTTTCAGTTTAAATTTAACTTTTTTTCCTAAGATGCTGTATATTTTATATGCCGCAGGTACAACAAAACTTAATTTTAAATTTACTTCAATAACTTTTTTCCTTTTATTCTTTATCCACTCATATGTCAAAAATGATAAATACACAGACATTAAAACCATACAAACAGATAAAATCAAGATATCCTGCAAATTCCACATCACCTCCATTTTTAATGCCATTCCATTATATTTTTATATCTGATATTTTCTCACTTAACATACATCCAAACATATAAATTCCAAATAATCCTGTCATAAAAATATGACCGCTTACAGTATAGAGACAATCCAGAAATCCCGGCGAGGTAAGCCAGAAATATACAATTATCAGCAATGGTATTATATTCATTATCCTGCTCTCCATTTTTTTAGCTGCTATCATTGTTTTTATTTCTCTTTTAACCTCTATTTTTTCACTTATTTTATCAGCGGTTGACTTTACTATCTCCACCATATTTCCACCTGTTCTTTTTGCAATTCCAAATATATCCGAAAAACAACTGATGTCCTCAATGTCACTGCTTATTGCAAATTCCCAAAGTGCCTTTTCTATCGGTATTCCATTTTCCAATTCCGTAATTATCTTTTCTGTCTCAATCAATATCGCTGATTTTTCACCAAATAACATATCTAAATCTTTTTCTGATTCCCGTATTGAATTTTCAATAGAATATCCTGCTGACAGTGCAGCCGATATACTTAACATCAATTCTTTAAATTCGAGATTCAATTTCCATTTGCGTAATTCCTCCTGTCTTTTTGTCTCCTTTTTCACATTTAATGCTCCATAGACCATGGCTATAACAAAACAGATAATAAATGATTTATAAAATAACAATGAAATCAAAAACATCTTTCCATATCCACAAAAAAAGTATTTTATTAACGCACGCTTTTTTGAGTTGTTGCTATCTAATACTCTATTCCTGCTCTTTGAAGCTTTTCTGTGTGAATAATCTGTTTTTCTGTCCTGCATAGTTTTCCAATCACCCTCCCATCCGCATCTTCTCCTTCCTCAACAAACTCAAATAATGTCCCGAGTTTTATATTGTCCCCATCCATTCCAATAACCTCAGCTATTTCAAGAACCTTTCTTGTTTTATCCCTAAGCCTGCCAAGATGAATTATTATGTCAACAGCAGCCGCTATTTGGTTTCGTATTGCTAAAATGGGTATATCCATCCCCGACAAAACAAGTGTCTCAAGTCTTGAAAGCATATCCTTTGAACTGTTTGCATGTCCGGTACAAAAACTTCCATCATGCCCGGTATTCATGGCATTTAACAGTTCACATGCCGCCGCATCTCTTACTTCCCCTAATACTATTCTATCAGGTCGCATGCGTAATGACGATTTTAACAAATCCCTTATCGTCACTGCATTTTTGCCTTCAATATTTGCATTTCTAACCTCCAGTCTTACAAGATTTGGTATATTTCTTATCTGAAGTTCTGCCGCATCCTCGATTGTAATTATTCTCTCGTCCTGCGGTATGTAATCAGATAGTGCATTTAAAAACGTAGTCTTTCCACTTCCTGTTCCCCCACTTATAAAAATGTTGTATCCCGCTTTTACAATCTTCTCCAAAAATTGAGCAGCTTCCTCTGACAGTGAACCTATTTGTACAAGCTTTTTCATTGTCATAGGTTTTTCCGGAAATTTTCTAATTGTAACAACCGGTCCCTCAAGACTCACAGGCGGAAGAACAACATTAACTCTTGACCCGTCAGTAAGCCTGAAATCTACAATCGGACTTGTTTCATTTACAACTCTGTTGACTTTTGAAACAATCTGTTGTATAACATCCTCCAGCTTATGTACATCCATAAACCTTTCCGGATATTTTTCAATCTTTCCACTATTCTCGACAAATATATTATCAGGACCATTTACCATAATCTCAGTAATATCCGGGTTGTCTATAAGTTCCTGAAGTACATCCATTCCACGCATGGAATTGTATACACTTTTTGTAATACTTTCCTTTTCAGACTGTGCTATATATACCTCATGGCTCTTTTTCAAAACTTTTTCCTCAATAAGTTCATATAGTTCCTCATCACTATACTCCCTGCCGTCTACTGTTCTCTCAACAATCTCACGATAAATGTCATCTTTTATTTTATTTATGTTTTTCATACCCCTCTGTATCAACACGCATTTCTATCTTCTCCAAAAAATACTACATTATCAAAACTCCCTGACAAACCGTCTCTTTTAAGCATTTTTTCAAATGCATTTTGTTTTTCAAACTCCATTCTGTTTTGTGCTGCCTTAAAATAAAGTTTGTCACATCTTTGCATAAGTTCCATAAAAGCTTCGCTCAGATAGCCTATTATAAAAATGACAGCTTCATACTCCATCTGTTCAGATACAACTTTTATAAATTCACCAATTCCCTCTTTGTCAAGAAACTGGAGGTCTCTGTAATCTTCAACCGGATAAATACAATCCACTTCGCCTTTTTTGCAAATAATAGATTGAAGTTTTAAAGCAAGTTTATTTCCACTTTTTTTCAGATAATATATAACCTCCGACATTCCCCTGACATACGGCATCTCATCATTTGACACACCACTCTTTTTCTTATTTTCATTCTCCGGCCATGATGCCCCATCAAGTCCGTTTAATTGTTCCAGACACACAAGCAGTGTTTTCCTCATTTTCCCCATTTGCAATGCAAGTTCAACACCATAATCAAGTACAATATTCCCGCCACTCGCAGAATAGACACCTATCAATTCGGTATTATTTTTTATAACAAATGTATTATTTATATTTACCTTGTCATCATCAGCTATATCAGAAAGAACTTCTTTTATTATTTCTTCAACGGATTGGTATTTAAATATAACAGAATATTTTTCGTTTTCCATTACATAATTACCCTCTGACAAAACAATAATTTTCCCCACATTTTTTTCGTTTTCCACATCATTCACAGATTTTCTGTCTGTCAATAAAACATCTATCTTTGTCTTTTTGACAAATTCTGAAATTTTATCACACATTGTAAATATCCTGAAATCTACACAGTTATTCTTATTATGACAAAAGTATTCAGCAAAGCTCTCTGCATATGATGTTTTTTCATACAGACCAATAACAACTTTTTCCACGCTTTCCCTCCTCACATTTTATATACAATCAACATACAAAAATAAGAAATTGCCGCAAACGGTGCAATATGGATGCTCTCTGTTCCTTTTGATTCATCTGCAATAAAATATTTTTCGCCACCGCCTGCGCCATATAACAGATAATTTTTCAATTCCAAAAATCTGCCGAGCAAAATCGGATTTTTCAAAACACGATAAAATGCTAATATACCTGCAAGAATAATAGTCAGAGCAGCTGACTTCAGACCAAAAACAACACCGTAAAAACATGTAATCATACAAAAAAGTTTTATATCTCCAGCTCCGATTCCACGCAGTTTAAAAACAGGCAAAAATATTAAACACACTATTAACATATCGTTTACTCCACGAAGCGCATATGTAAATCCGCCAAGATATACCCTATATGTAAGCGCTGCAAGTATTGCCGGAAACACAATATAATTACTTATCCTGCTTCTCCTCAAATCGTCAGCCGCAGCCATTAAAAGCATACTGCACACAAATATTTCTCTCATGTTCTTCACCTCCTTCTTTTGCGTGGTGCCACTTTATCACCATGCCATTTTGCTGTCAACACCACTGTTTTTTGTCTACTTTTCACAATAATCTGCAACTATTTTTATAAGTTATTAACCACTAGCTGATAAACTTATTTGTAACTTTTTCACAGCAGACAACTATTGAAAACACTCAAAATTTTGTGAATCTTTTTCTAATTTCTGTATATTACGGTACCGGTTTTCACCATAAACAGTACATTTTCTCGTTTTTAAGACTGCTATTATTTTGTTTTTTCTTTATATAAAGAATTCATTAAAAAAAATTTTTTATTTTTTTCTGCAATATTCGTGATGCCATCATCTTCCAGAAGTACCAGCCTGATGCGCGGATAGTCTCTTCTCAGCTCGCGAACCAGGTTCTTGATCCTGATACTCTCAGCTTTACCAGAAGGAAGCGTCAGACGAACTTCACCTTCTGGCTCCTGCTGAAGCTGCTTCATGACCTGGTCCGCCTGCTGTTCAATTTCCAGCAGTTTCTCGCCGTATTCCCGCAGCTGCTTTCCCTCGACGGTCGGGGTCAGGCTGCGCGTAGTTCTGTTAATCAGCTTAACTTTATACACCTTCTCCAGAGACCGAATATGCTGGCTGACGGCACTTGGCGTCATACCTATGTGGGCAGCAGCAGCAGTCATGCTCCCGTGGCGAAGCACGGTCGTGAAGATGTAAATGAGTTTAAGGTGTTCCATTATGAAGCCCTGCTTTAAACTTATTGCAATTCATTGTGGATTATCAAGCGATAACCACTATGAATAC
>OGIK01001980.1_pt1 | contig 14941 bp, 13 predicted proteins | sample 1571781 | NCBI WGS metagenome assembly OGIK01 (sample SAMEA2581956, study PRJEB24529) | metagenome | biome: Human gut stool | place: China | collected 2011
TGATGGTAACACACGACGCTTTTTCGGCAAGCTATGCCAATCGTATTCTCTTTTTGAGGGATGGGGCAATCTTCACGGAAATTCTCAAAGGCAGCGATTCCCGCAGGACTTTCTTTGAAAAAATTCTGGATGTTCTTACTATGATGGGGGGGAATTGAAATTATGCTGGCAAGTCTTTCGCTCCGCAATATGAAGCGGCAGTTAAGTGAATACAAAATTTATTGGCTCTCCCTTATCGGCGTTGTTGCCCTTATGTATGCGTTTAATTCTCTTATTGTTTCTCCCACTATGCAGCAACTCTTTAGTTTGTTTGCAGAAAGCGGAAACAGTGATATTGGTGTCATTGCCACCCTTTTTTCTATCGTTATTGTATTTGCGCTTGGGTGGTTCGTGAGCTACATGATGGACTTCATATTGCAGCGCCGTAGCAAGGAGATTAGCACCTATATGATATTGGGTGTAGAAAAAAGCGACATCTGCAAAATGATATTTAAGGAAAACACTTTGTTTGGCCTTTTGGCTCTTATCGTGGGTTTTGGCTTTGGAATTTTAGTGTCTAAAATATTAGAAAATTTTGTTTTAAATTTGTTCAACTTTCAAGAATCGTTATTAGATCTTCTATCTATCAAAGCAGTTGGTTTGACTTGTATCGAATTTTGCATTGTCTATATAATCGCATTGATTAAGACAGATAGAAAAGTCCAAAAGGTTAAATTGATAGATCTCTTGAATTACAGCCGGAGTAACAGTAGCGTCCATGAACATCAATCTCGGGCTGGCCTCATTTTTTTGCTGTTTTCCGTGGTAATGCTCACTTTAAGTTTCTATTCGTTTGCAGGAACAAAACAGACAGTGACAAACATTACCATAGGTGCAGTTTCGGCAATGTTAGGGCTGTTGTGCTTCTTTCGTGGATTTGTTTATATCATACACGAAATATTCAATAAGTCTCGGAAATGGAAATATAGAGGAAGTCATTTAGTTACCTTGCGAATGTTTCTTTCCAAATCTGAAAAAATGAGTTTCTCATTAGGTGTTATCTCAATTTTATTCACCTGCACCATCGTTTGTATAGGTATGACAAATGCTTTTTATCAGGTCATGGAGAAAGCAGTTGTTATGCAGCCATTCGACCTTGCGATTGTTCATGTAGGTGAAAACGGAGATTATAGCCAATATTCTTCATTCTTGAATGAACGCATTGATGTGAGCAGCCAATATTCCTATTGCTTATATACAGATAAAAGCACACGATTTACTGATACTAGAAATCATCTCTTAACAGAATACTGGAACAGGGCAGCCAAAGCCGTATCTGTCAATGACTATGTTATTGCCGAAAACCAGCACGATGCTTTTATGAAATATAGTGATTATTGTAATTTGCGGGCAATGTTGGGCCTGCCTCAAATTTCATTGGCTGAAGGACAATATATCATTCATTGTCTGCCATATCTAAAAGATACATTTTATGCTAATGAAAATTTGCAAATCAAGAATAGCACTCTGGCTTACAGTGGTATTTGCACCGAGGCGTTCTCACAGTATGGTGGATATGGTAACGGCCAAGACTTTGTAATCGTTGTCCCGGATCACTATATTGAAAATATGGAAGTGATGTACAGTCTCTATGTTGTTCAATCCAAAGCAGTGATTGATATGTCTGAATTAGAAAACACATTCCCACAAGTTAGGCCATTGAACTCCAATGTGGTTGCTTCCGGGGAAAACGGATACACAACAAAAATCCTCGACAACGGGGACTATTATTACACAGGTAAATTGGCAAGTACACCTACCAGCCAAGCTATTTTAATTATTTTGCCATTGTGCTACTTGTCGTTGGTTATCGGAATAATTAGCATTGTAATACTTGCTGTCCAACTCTTGACAGAAGTCAAAACAATAAAGCGTCAATATAATGTCATACGAACATTGGGAAATGAGGTGTTTGCTCTTGAAAAAATGTTGAGAAAGCATATTTTCCTTTATTTTACGCAGCCACTTGTTCCTGCTTTAGTCGTTGGTAGCTTCTTATTAAAAGCAATGAGTTATACGCTTTTTGTAGCTTCTTATGATGTGCCTATATTTGATAATTTAACCACACTGATAGCGTTTGTTATTTTGAGCGCTTTATTAATCTTTGCACTCATTTATTTCCTGTATGTGTTTATTACTTCACAAGCCATGAGAAAAGAAATAATTCCCATGACATTGGAGAAGTAAAATGAGAAAAACTTGAAGTAAGCGACGCAATGGAACTGACCCCGGCATTGATTTTGAATCTGGTGCTGCTGATCGTCCCGCCCGTTGCCCTTGTGCTGGTGTTCCGGCAATGGCTGGCCCGGCACATCCGCTGGACGGTTGCCTTGACTGCTCTCTGTGATGTTCTCCTGTTTTGGGATGAACTGTTCTATTATGAGAGCTTCGGCCTGTTCGCTGTGCTGATTCTGGTGCAGTTGGCGGCCACTGGCGCAGCAGCGTCCCGCATTTACTACAAACAAAGAAAAGGTTGAATAGAAAATAGGTATTATCAATCAAAAATATCATTGGAGGTAACTTATGGAAAAAGAAACAATGGGAACTGTAATTTCAGTTACAAAACAATGGTGGTTAAAAGTGAATCGTAAACCTGTCCGCGCTCATGCTATGGATGGCGCAGCCTTTCCGCATACTATCAAGGTCAAATATACGATAGACGGTAAAGATTACATCTGCCGAAAATGGATTGGTGCAGGAAACAACGTTCCTGACAAGGGAACAACGATTAAAGTTACCTATTGGGAAGATAAGCCATCGAAAGCAAGAATTGAGCTCTAATCAATAAATTTATCAAAATATGGAGGTGATGATGTGATGGGACATTAGCTGTTTTTGATATTGAAGAATCCGGCAAGAAGATTGGTGAAAAGTTATTTCTGCTTCTTAACGAGGAACAAAAGAATGCTCTAATGCAATATATTTTGGAACAAGGAGTCAGTCATGGAACAGTATTCAATTCCTGTCACACTTTCTCCGCAGCAGAGAAGAATCCTCTTACAGAAATACAAGAAGGCGAGCTTTATCTATGTCTGGAACACCGCACTGTCAGGGTTAGGGAACGGATTATCAACTTGACAAGTAAGGAGTTTGATATACTGGCATTGCTCATTGCCAATCCCAAACGTGTTTTTACTTACGAACTGATTACCGATTTGGTTTGGAAAGAGGATTGTGATTTCTATTCGAGAAAAGCGATTCATAATCATATAAGTAAGCTGCGTAAGAAATTGCGTTTTGAACCGGATCTTCCAAACTACATTGAGAGTGTCGCCGGGATCGGCTATAAATTTGAACATCTATAACATGAGCCCACAAGGTGTTGTTTCCCCTTGTGGGCTTGCTTTTTGCAGCATATATTCTAAGAGCAGAATATGTAGAAAATTGCGAATATAAAGAGTAAAAAGCGAATGTCTGCGGACTGATACAGGAAACATAACCGATATAATTTTCTCCCAAGGAGGTATCAAGCAGCCGATTCAGGTTCCTCCATGATGGGAGGAAATGCCTATGCGTCTATGCAACACAGATTTGCAAATAAACTGCTTTACATTCGGTCACCTATACGTCGTAGTCCAGTTCGTATGGATTGCGGCGTTTTTGGTTTCGACAAAGTTAGAGCATTTTCGCTGTCAGCCTCCCGGAGAAATTTCATATTGCTGCTTTGGCGCGCCTGTTCTTTGTACGGGCGCGCTTTTTTGTACCCTTTTTTTAATCAGAAAGAGTCTAAGACACTATCACTGCCGCAGCCCACCCTCTGATTTCGATTTTTACCATCAACTCAAACATCGAAATTGGAGGAAATTACTATGAAAAAAATCAATCTTCGGGATTATTACCCGTATTATACACAAGACATGATCGTTGAGGTGCCGGATGAAGTTGCTTTGTTGCTTCGGGAATATATGTTGTTGGAAGAAGCCTATCGGATTCGTACATACCGCTATAAAGCATTTTACTCTCTGGATCGAGACGAAGGTATTGAGCGTGAGATATTGCAAAAGCCTCTTAACCCGGCAGAAATTTGGGAACAGCGTCAAATGACAGAGTTGATTTATAAAGGTCTTTCCAAACTTCCGGTAAAGCAGCGCCAACGGATCTATGCACACTTTTTTCTTGGCATGAGCAAAGCAGATATTGCCAAAGCGGAAGGAACACACAAAAGCCGGATCACCCGTTCTATCGAAGCCGGATTGCGTAGTCTGGAAAAATATTTCAAAGAAATTTTATAACAGACGGCAACTTTGCCCCTAAAAATGTACTGAATAGTAGAGGGACATATTCGGCGGGACAAGCTGGACGGGTGTGGTAAGGAAGCATATACATCCTCCCACCCCAACTGCAATATCAATTTGTCTGCCATGCCCCTTGCTTGTTCCTTGACAACCGAATATACGCTGTTATAGGTACTTCATTCTGTGTTCCGAGCGGCAGATGGGGCGGCGCGGTGACAGGCGGCCTAAGGAGGTGATGAATCCAGGCTGTCCGAGCGATAAACGCAACCTACGAAACCGGCTGTGGCAGGCCGGACGCGATAACGACACAGATCATAATGGTACTTCTTCACAGCTTCCTAAAGACTTGGGGAGAGTTCCTGCGGCGTTTGCTTGCTCTGGCAAAGCGGCGGCGTATGTGGGACTATGATGCGGTGACGCTACCCGCAGCCTGTAACAGCCCCGTCCTTATTACAGAAGGACTTGCCGGGGTGCGTGGCAAATACGGCAGTAAAATCGAAATCAGATATAATGGGCCGGATTTATATGTGTAATGACCATAGATCCGACCTATTCATGTGTTTTTGATGATAAGATATAAAAATGTGGGAAGAAGGTGATCTATACTACAGGTGGAAAACATAGCGGCGGAAACTGCTGAAAGTATTGTTTCTGTGTGTTATAATCAATCAAGATGCAAATGCTTAAAGGATATAAGGAGTGAGATACAGCATGAAAATACTTTATGTTACAGATCTGCATGGAGATAAAAATAAATACAGAAAATCATTAGAAATAGCTATGAAACAAGAGATCAGGGTTATTGTGAATGGTGGAGATATGCTTCCAAAATTGGGAGAAAGACATACAGAACAACCGTTATTTATCAAAGGATTTCTAAGTAATTACTTTTCCATATTGCAAGAACATAACATTACATATCTTAATATGCTGGGGAATGACGATTTGCTATCTGTGGATAATCTTTTTGAACAGACTTGTGGGGGATTCGCAAATGTTCATAATATAGCAGGTAAAAAAATTTGCATTGACGAATATGAATTTATTGGAATGAATCAGATTTTGGATCATCCCTTTGGATGTAAGGATCGAGTTGTTACAGAGACAGATTATATTCCCCAAAGACAACTTAGCTTTTTTGCAGGTATATCGAATGAATATGGTTATGACAGAATTTTTGACTGGTTGGAGTATTCTAAAACAGAACTTCCATTGATGTGTGGAATTTTGAAAGAACTGCCTGAACCGGAGAGTCCGAAGAAAACGGTATATGTTATGCACATGCCTCCTGCCGGATTGCATTTGGGACAGCTTCTATATCAGGATTTGGATATAGGATCAGTAGATATTTATGAGTTCCTTAAAGCCAAACAGCCGTTACTTTCTCTGCATGGGCATATTCACGAAAGTCCTGATACAGAAAAAGGATCATGGATGAATCAGATAGGTACTACAACCTGTATTCAGCCAGGGCAGACAGAGTTTGGCGATAGTAGTATGGTTTATGCAGAGATAGACCTAAAAAGCGGAGCATATGCACGAAGAATTGTAAATATATAGGAGTAAAAAACACCAGTGATGGTGTTTTTTTGTTGCCTGGAAATGAGGTGAGCACATGGAAAATCCTAAACAGGAGAATGCAGTCCAAATTGGGAATACAACGTTTTATGTAACTTCCGTTTTTTCCGGTACGGTTCAGTTAGAGTATTTAATTAAACGACTAATCCAGAAAGAAATTGAGCAGGAAAACAATACCCGTTGATTGAAAAAACAGTAGAGCAAATTGCTGAAAAGAGTGCTTAAACGTGTTATAATTATAAAGTACAAAGCAGTTTGTTTGCTGTTGGAAAGGAGCAGAAATGTTAAAACAGCAGACAAAACTAAGAGTTAGATTATATGCACGTTTATCGAAAGACGATGGGGATGCGGATAAGGAAAGCAACAGCATTACCAATCAGTTGCAGATGTTAAGGTACAACGCTAAGGAAAAAGGATTTGAAGTGATAGGCGAATATGTGGACGATGGTTATTCTGGAACTACCTTCAACCGGCCGGATCTGAACCGTATGATTAAAGATGCTATGGACGATCCGGAACCGAGCGGTATCATGGTAAAGGATATGTCACGTTTTGGACGTAACAATGCCATGTTCATGTATTATGTGGAAGAAATCTTTCCTAATAATGATATTTTGTTTATTGCTTTGAATGATGATGTTGATACAAGATTTGATGAAAACGAGATGATGCCGTTTAAATCTATTATGAATGAGTATTATGCCCGTGATACATCAAAGAAAATCCGAAGCGTAAAAAAGACAACAGCATTGAGTGGTGGGTTCTGCGGTTCATTTGCACCTTATGGTTATGTGGTGGACCCAGAGAACAAAAGAAAGCTATTGGTTGATCCTGATACAGCACCTATTGTCAAACGAATTTTTGAATTATCGAAACAAGGCAACAGCGTTCATCAGATTGCGAGAACCTTGTGCGAGGATGATGTTCTGATTCCGAGAGCATACAGGGCAATGAAGAAAGGCACTCTGGAAACAAGTACAGGATTTAAGTTTCCAACGGACTGGGTGGCAAAGAATGTGAAGATGATTTTGGAGAATCAAGTGTACTTGGGACACATGGTTTCTCATAAGACACAGACCAAATCATTTAAGAATAAGAAGCCGGTTGCAGTTCCGAAAGAAGAATGGATTATAGTACGGAACACCCATGAAGCGATTATTGATGAAGAAACCTTTGAACTGGTGCAGAAATTCATCAGTGTAAAAAAACAGCCAAATAAAACAGGACGTCCTAATATATTTGTGGGTCTTGTGAAATGCCCGGATTGTGGTCGCAACATGGCGTTTTCTAATCCAAATGGAAGGGAGCCTCGCTTTCGCTGCAGAACTTATGTAAGGAATAGCAATCTTTGTACAACCCATGCCATTTCTTATGAGGCGTTACAACAGATTGTTATGAGTGATATTCAAAAGCATATTAAGAATATGGAAGCCTTAGGAGATCAGTTTATACAGGAAATGCACGAATTGAGCGAAAAAGGCGGCAGTAAGAAAATCAAACAGTTCGAGAAAGACTTGGAAGTAGCAGAAAAACGGATTGCAGAAATTGATAGTGTGATTATGAAGCTCTTTGAGCAGAATGCACTCGGTAAGATTTCTGATGAACGCTTTGAAAAGATGTCCTCAGCTTATGAAAGTGAGCAGAAAGAACTTGCTCAAAAAAGAGACGAATTAAGAACTAAAATCAGAGCGGAAGAAAAGAAAACACAGAGTACCAATCAATTTTTGGAAACAATTCGTAAGTATGAAACAGTAACAGAACTGAACCGTTCTATGCTGGTGGAGCTGATTGATAGTATTTATGTATATCAGGCAGAGGGAACCGGCAAAGATCGTAAGCAAAGAGTGGAAATTAACTATCGTTTTCTTGCGGGGTCTCAATGTGGTATCGCCTGAGGGAAATGGCCGTAGCACCCGTGAATTGATTCGCTGCATGGCGTTGGAATATGGTCTACATATTAACTGGGGCAACACTGATCGAGAGACTTTGATCAACGCTGCAATCGCTGCTGTAGATGATGATATGGCGTGCTGTGATGTTCTAAGACAGTGCGTTGAAACGGAAAACTAGCGAAAAACGCCCTGCCGAGATACGGCAGGACGTTTTGTTTTTTATGGACCTAGAGGGATTCGAACCCTTGACCTCTCGGATGCGAACCGAACGCTCTCCCAACAGTCTCGCTTTTGTGCACACCTTATGCACCGTGAGAAAAGAAAAATCAACGTATATTCGTCCATATAAAACGACCTGCCATCCCAACGGCCTTTCTTGGTCGCAAGTATGGTTTCCAATCCGCTGATTTTCAAAAGGAAGCGATTTGGGATGTAATATGGTTGGCGGACAAGTGAGCTACAGGCCCTTGAGATGTAACTCACTTGGGGTTCAGATGTATCGCATCTCAATTTACAATAAAATACGATGTACCGTAAAAGCGCAACTTCTACTCGGAAAGAATGAAAGCTGCGCTTTTATTTTTACCCACAAAACATTTCAAAAGGAGAATGCCCATGGATAAAGACTTTATGCTGAACTACTACGACAAAATGGTACGTCCAATATGGACGGAGCTGATGAAGACACCTCGCTATCAGAGGGTGGCTTGCGAACACGACAAGCTCGAACGTGAGTTCCGGCGGCTGTTGGATGAAAAGCTGGGGCGGAAGTATCTTGAACTGGACGATGCACTGTTCCGAGTGATGGATCGGCTACCGTATCCCTGCAAGTCATCATTGGTTTGTGTAAACACAAAGAAGCGGCGGCTCTGAAAATTGAGCCGCCGCTTCAAAATGGGCGTGCGGATATGTCTGCTATACGACGGCTTTTTTCTTTTGCCGTCGTCCGGTAGATCATTCCATATTTATGAAACTTGGTGCTTGGCAAATACACGGCGAGAGATACCTGCACCAACTCCCAAAAAGAGTAGTGCTGCCGGGATTGCCCATATCGCATACAGCATACCGTTACTCATTTGTTCCACCGACAGGAGCGAAATAGCCAGTACATGATAGATAGGAAGAAGTCCAACCAATCGGAACAACGGATTTGCTTCTGTGATTGGCAGCAAAACTGGGAACAGAAAAATTGCTATCGCCGCAACCAAAGCTACAATCTGATTTTTACTGATTGCAGATAGGAACAGTGTAATTCCAGTAACGCTGAGGGTACAGGTAAAGGCCAACAGGATTTGATATTTGAGTAATGTTCCACAAGTGATATTGAAAGGAATAAACCCTTCTACATAGTCGCTGGGAGCGAATAGAATACTACAATCTAGCCCTTCCGTTCCGTAAAAGATAAGAGCAAGAAGCAAGTTAAAAGCCGCAACCAGCGCAGTAGTGAGAATGGCGGTAAGAATGCCTGCTGCTACCTTTGCAGTAGCGCATTTGGTTTTGCCGTATTTGCTTGTCAATATTATATTGTCAACGCCTTCATACTCGCCGGAGAAAATCGGAGCAAGCATGATGATAACCGCAAGAGCAAGGGCGATAAAAAACCGCACCATGTTTTTACTTGTTGAAAGCCGACCGTCGATTTCAGAAGTGATCTCTTGCGGATTTCCAAAGTGAATGATTTGCCCAGACTTCATCATAATGATTTCCTCCGCAATAAACTCCACATCGGAAACAATATGCGTAGACAGGATCACAATGCGGTCTTTGGAAAAGGCGCTGATTAAATTGCGGAAACGGACGCGTTCTTTCGGGTCAAGCCCTGCCGTTGGCTCGTCTAAAATCAAAATGCAGGGGTCATTGAGCATGGCTTGTGCAATCCCTAAACGCTGTTTCATGCCCCCGGAAAAGGTTTTAATTTTGTGCTTACTTTCCCTCGATAAGTCTACTGCTTCCAGCAGTTCTTTTGCTTTCTTCCGCGCTGCCTTCTCGTCCAAGCCTTTTAGGGCAGAAATGTAAAGCAGAAAGTCATACGCTGAAAAATCGGGGTAATATCCGAAGTGCTGCGGCAAATAGCCCAAGAGGTTTCGATACTTCTCACCCAGTTCAACAATGCTCCTGCCATTCAGCATGATTTTTCCGGAAGTAGGCGTTTGGATATTGCAGAGCAGCCGCATAAGCGTTGTTTTTCCTGCGCCGTTTGCGCCCAGCAAGCCGTAGACACCATTGGTCAGGGTAATATTCAAATTGTCTACGGCGGTTTTGGAGCCGAACTTTTTTGTCAGCCCAATCGTTTTTAATTCCATAAAAAGCCCCTTTCTCCATAGGGAGCAATAAAATACTCTCCATGTGTTTTCATGGAGAGTATAGCGGGGAAATATCTACTTTTTATCTACAAGGCAGGAGATTTGAAGTAGGCGGATACATTTGCTCCAGTTGCAGTATTTTCAATCTTCAAATAGCCGTTGTGGTGTTCACAAAGCAGCTTGCAAATATATAGACCAAGTCCAAAATGCTCGGAATGGTTATTTTCCTCTGTGTAATATGGGCTGGTTGCTTTTTGCAGACTGCTTTTGTCAAAACCCTTCCCATCGTCTGATACGGAAAGCAACAAGCCGTTGTCATGCAAGGCGAAAGATATTGTTACCGTAGTCTGGGCATATCGAACCGCGTTGGCAAGCAGGTTATTGCTGACCTGTGAAACAAATGCGCTGTCAAGGGGCAACTGTGAATTGGGTATATGATTTTGTAAAATCAACTCTTTTGCATTTTTCGCGCAAACGATTTTTGCGCTGTCATACAAAGATGATACCAATGGTTGCAAGCCAATCAACTTGTACTCTGGCTGAGTATCTTCCATACGCCTAAGATTGCTCATACTGCTTACATAGTTTTCCATACGGGAAATATGTTTTCCCATTGTGGCGGCGGTTTCCCTCGTTTGGGAATTGTCGCTGGCTTGTAGCATTTCGTTATAGCCTTTTAGTACTGTTAGAGGGGTACGCAAATCGTGAGCAAAAGCGGCGTTGAGTGCTTTTCGTTCTTCAACTTGCCGCCACATTTTAGAGAAATTGTCCGCAAGGGTTGTCCGCATGATTTCAAAGGACGCGCAAAGCTGCCCCAATTCATCGTTGTTATCATAGTCGATTGAAAAGTCCAAGTCGTTGTTCGCTATTTTTTCAGAAGCAGTCCGCAGTTCCACAAGCGGCTTTTTCAGCCTGTTTCTGTAAAATAGCAGCGCAGCAGCGATAATACAGAATGCAGAATAGATAGGAGTTGCAACAATGGGAAGTTTCTCCAGTAGCGCAATGGTACACTCGTCCTCTTTAGACATCGGGACGGGCACTGTCCCGATGTAAGCGCCGTTGCCCAACTGTTCTCCCTGCTCATTCGTCAAATAATATTTTTCGCCGGACGGAGGATAAGATGCACTGATACCCTCGGCAGCACCATCACAGATTGAAAAAGTTGTTACGGATAGAAAGACTGCGAGTACAACAAAGGCAATTACATAGAGAACAAGGCTTTTTCGGAGAGATAAATAGTGCTTGCGGCAATTTACTTGACCCATTTGTATCCACACCCCCAAACCGTTTCAACATATATATGGTCGGTATATGCAGCAATTTTAGTCCGTATCCTGCGGATATGCTCTGCCACAACGCTACTGTCACCCTCGCTTTCATAACCCCAAATACGCTCATAAATCCGTTCTTTATCAAAGATCTGTCCTGGATTTTGAGAAAGCAGTTCCACAATATCAAATTCCCTTTTTGCAAGACCGACACGCTTATCGCCAAAGAATAAGCAACGTTCTGAATAGTCAATCGTCAAATCACCGGAAAACTTGACTTGTGCTTCAAAATTGTGTCGTGCTTCCCGGCGCAGATGAGCGCGTACCCGCGCTTCAAGCTCTACGAGGGAAAAGGGCTTTACAATATAATCATCACCGCCAACAGCAAAGCCTTTTACCTTATCTGTATCTTCGATTCTGGCAGTCAGAAAAAGGATCGGGCAGGATATGTGATCACGGATACGCTTGCAAACTTCTAACCCGTCTGTTCCGGGCATATTGATGTCAAGCAAAATAATATCCGGTTGTTTTTCCACTTGCTTTAGTGCTTCTGCACCATTGAAAGCGGGCAGGACACGAAAGCCCTTGCTTTCAAAAAAGTTACTGAGCATAGAAACAATATCGCTTTCATCATCAGCAATCAGTATCTTTGCATTCATTATGCCCACCTCCTAACAGCAAATATAGCAATCATTTTTCAATTATTTATCTATTCTCCTAGACGTATTATATTCGTTATCTCAAAGAATACAAGGCGGTAAATATGAATTATAAAATGTTTGTAAGCAAATAAAAGTTTTTGAAAAAGGAGCGTGATACCATTGACCCAACCCAAATCCGACCTTGCCTACCTCCGCAGCGAAAAAGCCAAAGCAGAGCAGAAGCTGCGCTCTTGCCAGCACCGGGAGAAGATCCTTGAACGCAGGATGTCGGAGCTGAACCGGAGAGAGCGTGTGCATCGTCTTTGCACCCGTGCCGGAATGCTGGAAAGCTTTTTGGTCTGTCCGGGAGAGCTGACCGACGATCAGGTGATGGAACTGCTGAAAATCTCATTCCGTCAACCGGAAGTCGTGCTGGCACTTGCAAAGATGGTGCATAACGTTCACGAACGCAGCAACGTCCAAAACTCTTTAGAATAAAGGGCGCAATTATACACCGTTCCGGTGAAATTGCGGTCTTGCAGACGGCTCGATGAAATCGAAGCTGGCGTTTGTGCGCCAGCCCGATTCCATCCCAAGGAAAACTGCATTTTTCTTGCGCTGCTTTGCAGCTATCCTTTTGCAGAAGAACACGATATAAAGTACAAAAGCCGACTGGAAAAATCCTAGTCGGCTTTTGAATTTTTAGGGATAAAGTTCAATCAAAAGAGCATCAAATTCTTTGCAGTAACATCTTACGGTCATCCTCAGAAATCCCCATGGCATCCATAGCCTGTTCTGGGCTGAGATTCATGTTTTTCATCAGGTTCTTTACAGACACCAAAAGAGTTTTGATGTTCTGCTCAGCAGCGGTTTCGTCCCGCATTTTTTCCATAGCTCTGCACATAGTTGCCACTCCCTTCTCGTTTTCTTTGAAGTACCATACTCGATTGGCCAAAATGGGATAGTACATTTTGCTGGAATCGGTACAGAAAAAGTCATGCATCAATTTACCAAGCGCCGTTTCATCCTTAATCTGCGAGTTAACATAGATGATATGAGCCTGATCATTAAAGATCATTCCGGTTTCCTGAACAGTTCGGTCAATATGATAAATCGGAAGCCCAGCCCTCAAAATATCGTTTTCTGTGATAAAGATGACATAAGTTTCATTCAACGCATCGTATTCCTCACCGGAATCTGTCAGATTTGCATCAAGTAAGCTGCTATTGTAGCGAGCACGTTTTTCACTTGCGCCCCGGTCACTGCGCTGGACTTCAATATTATATGCACGGTTGTTTCGGTCTACCGCCAGAATGTCCAGCCGAACCGAACGTCCCTGCAAATTTTTAATGCTGTATTGTCCATGAACCTCTCGCACAACCAAATCGTCCCTCTTCAGGATGATTCGGAGCAAGAACTCTGCACAGTCGTGGTCTTCAAACACCGCAGCCATAAAATCATCATCAATCAAACGAAACTCTCGAATCCGCTGCAAATCTTCCTTGTGTTTCTGCTCAAAGTCCAGTTCTTGTTCTGATTTTCTTTCTGACATCGGCTCACCAGCTTTCTGTTTACTTATCCAAGATAATAGTATCATAAATCCACATTTTTTACAAGGGAACGTTTCAAATGCTCACAAGGAGGTGATTCCTATTCCATGTCCGCACTTCAAAATCTCCATCGTAAAACGCAGCCAAGGACAGTCTGCTGTTGCCGGTGCAGCCTACCAGAGCGGTGAACGGCTGTTCAGTGAGTACGACCAGAAAACGAAATTCTACAACAAAAAGAAAGAACTTGTCCATGCCGAGATCATGCTGCCAACCCATGCGCCGCCCGGATATGCAGACCGGGCAACGCTCTGGAACTCAGTAGAAGCCGTGGAGAATCAATGGAACTCCCAGCTTGCCCGCCGTATCGTGCTGGCACTTCCGAGAGAAGTTCCGAAAGACCAGTATCTTCCCATGCTCAAAGAATTTTGCAACGAGCAGTTTGTTTCCAAAGGCATGGTTGCTGACTTCGCCATCCACGACAAGGGCGATGGGAACCCACACGCCCACATTCTGCTGACGATTCGGGCAATGGACGAACATGGCAAGTGGCTCCCGAAAGCCCGCAAGGTTTATGATCTTGATGAAAATGGAGAACGCATCCAACTCCCATCCGGGAACTGGAAGTGTCACAAGGAAAACACGGTGGACTGGAACGACCAGAAGTACGCCGAGGTCTGGCGGCATGGCTGGGAAACCATCACCAACCGCTATCTGGAAGCCGCTGGCAGACCGGAACGTGTTGATCTCCGCTCATTCGAGCGTCAGGGCGTGCAGCAGATTCCAACCGTGCATCTCGGCCCCACTGCTCACCAGATGGAAAAACGTGGGATAGAAACCTTTCTCGGCAACCTGAACCGGGACATTCGTGCCGCCAACAGCTTGATGCAGTCCATCCGCAGCACCATCCGGGGACTGCAACGCTGGATCGCAGACCTGACCGAAAAGAAGCAGCTTCTTCTGGACGCTCTGGAAAAGGCGAAAGAACCCACGCTGTCCGACCTGCTGGTGGATTACTTCAACCTTCGCAACGAGCAGCGCAGCGGTTGGTCTGGCAAGGCAAAACTGAAATGCACCGTCCGGGATTTTGAGGAGATTCGGCAGGCGGTGGACTACCTGAAGGCCCATTCTCTGAACACCATCGAGGATTTGAACGCCGCAATCAAAGACCTGAGCCAGACCGCCGCCCCTCTCCGCAGACAGTTGAAGCAGAACGAGAGCCAGATGCGAGCAATCGCCCAGATCAAGGATGCTGCTGCCATCCATGCCAAGCTGAAGCCCATCCACGACATCTTTATAAAGAAGAACTTCAAGCTGACAAAGGACGCTTATGCTGCCCAGCACAAGGACGAGCTGGACGCATTCAACAAAGCTGTCCGTACCCTGATGAAACTGAACGGCAGCACAGCGGTAGATTTTTCGGCATTGGATGCCGAAT
>OGIK01001985.1_pt1 | contig 14880 bp, 10 predicted proteins | sample 1571781 | NCBI WGS metagenome assembly OGIK01 (sample SAMEA2581956, study PRJEB24529) | metagenome | biome: Human gut stool | place: China | collected 2011
AAACTGGAAGAATATGGATTGAAGTATAAATTTGAGCAACCATAGCCCGCAATTCACCGGATTTGTATGATTTTGATTATCAGAATTTGGTTAATTCTTAAAATAATATTATCTTCGCATTGAGCTATTTGAAATGATTGGGAATCATGCAAAATGATGAAGATAGGTGGTTTCTAAACCATTACCTATACCTTTATTATTGGTTTGCAATTTATTGATAATCAAGCATACATTAGTTAGTGCAACAAATGTAAAAATGCAAAAGACAAAAACGTCCCGTACCTGTTCTACTCGCTTAATAGTGAACTCTTTGCCAATAATGATCTTAATCTCGTCCATCGTCAGAAATTCAGGATCGGTTTCTTCCAGTTTAAAGCGGTAGTAGGCAAACGGATCTTTCTTTATCCAGTCGTTTTCTAAAGCAATGCGAATTATCTTTTTCAAGTTCTTTAATCGGGTGATAGCTGAATTTTGCGCACAACCTTTTTCAATCTTCAAGAAAGCATCGAACTTAGAAATAAAATTGGCTTCCAAATTATTCAGGGCAATATCTGATAGCTGATATTCTTTCTTAATGAATTCCTCCAAATATCGGGTAGTGGTTTCATACCGTTGAACGGTCTTACTAACGAAGTCTTTGCCGATCAGCTTACGGCTTTGTTCGTTATGCTCCTTGAATACCTGCAATAGCGTTTTGTTATCTTCATCCACACCATAAAACAACTTTCTCACAAGATCAACAGTGATAACCTTGCCGGAAGTTTCCAGTTCTCTATAAATTTGGTGTACGTGCGAGCGTGTGATTTCTAAGTAGTGGTTCAGTTCCACCGACATACGGTCTTTGCCTTTTGAATTTTCTTTTGCCTGATTCCATAGATTTACGGGACAGCTTCTTTTGATAGAAATATCTACCATGCAGCCGTTTACGGTGATTCTCATGCACACGGGTGCTTCTCCGTTCTTTAATAATTTGCCTTTCTTGATGAAGAACAATACAGAAAATGATTTTCGAGCCATTTTTACATCGTTTTTAAAGTTACAAAACTATGTATTCTCTTCCAAAGTAAGTCTATGCAAAATGCTATGAATCAGTGAGAAAGATGCGAATTCGTGGGACTTTTTTGAACTAAATTTTAGTCCCACGATTTATCCACCAATAATATGCTTGAAACGGCTGTTTTCTGCCACCTGCCGGAAAAAAGAAATCCCTGATAATGTCTGATTATCAGGGATTTGCTTGATTTTTCTTTTGTTTTCAGTGATCCGCCTGGGGCTCGAACCCAGGACCCCAACATTAAAAGTGTTGTGCTCTACCTGCTGAGCTAGCGAATCAATCCTTATTGCAAATCAGTTATTTCCTGATTGCGGGTGCAAAGGTAGTGACTTTTTTTTTATTTGCAAGTAAAGTGAGTAAAAAAAATCGTATTATTTTATGCTTTCTTTCTAATCGTATTGATCATCAGTGGATTTTGTTTCAGAATCGCTTATCTTTTCTCTATTAATAATGAAACGTTGATAGTATGACAGCATCAGTGTTGTTAATGGAAGTGCTATAATCATACCTAATACTCCCATAAGTGAGCCCCAGACCGAAAGGGATAGGAGGATGATAGCAGGATTCAGACCGGTTATTTTTCCCATGATTTTAGGAACGATTATCGTATCTTGGATGATTTGGACGACGGCAAAGACGGCTAAAGCAGAAGCAATGATAATCCAGAAGTTTTGTCCCGTATCGGCAGCTTTGAGGATAGCCAACAAGATAGTAGGAAGAAAACCGATGATCTGAAGATAGGGAACCATATTCAAAGCACCGATGAAAAGCCCTAAGCCGATGGCCATTGGAAAGTCTATAATGAGAAAGCCGATGCTGAATAATATGCCGACACAAAGGGCTACAAGTGCTTGTCCACGAAAATAAGTATTCATGCCGTTTTGCACATCTTTAACGAGATTGGTTGTGAAAGTACGATATTTGGCGGGTAATAAATGAATCCATCCTTCTGCTATTGCTTCGTAATCCAGTAATATGAAAAAGACATATAATAAAATGATGAAAGATGCTAAAATGCTGAATAGGAAGTTTATAGATTCGGATAATAACATCCATAGTTTAGGTACTGTATTTTTTATCGTGTTAATTATATTCTCTTCACTTAAGATGCGGTTCAGTGTATTCATGTCTATGTTTTCATGAATAAAATCTGAAAGACTTTGGGGCACATTGGAATTGTGGGATATGCCATTAGTGAAGTACAGCACCAAGAGGTCTTTTACTTTCCCGAACTCTTCTAACATTGGTGGTACTAAGAAATAAAAGGCAGTGATTCCTATTATGGTAATGGATATTAATGCGCAAAAAATGGAAAGTACCCGACTTTTGAAACGTAGTTTATATTGGAACAATTTAACTAACGGATAAATCATATAGGCGATAAGCCATGCCAAAAAGAAAGGTAATAACACTCCGCTGAGCCTTTCGACCAGCATTAATAGTCCGATTATAAGGACACAACAAATAGTACCACGTATAAAACTGTCGAATGTTATTTTCTTTCTTTCCATATTTATAGATGTTTTTATCCTTTTTCTTTATCTTCTTCCAATGCCCGTAAATAGCATTCCCGGCATAGTGGTTCGTATTCTGCAGTTTCTCCCAATAGCACTTGTTTGTCATTTTTTACTGTTCGATGGGAAAAAGAAGCAAGTTGCCCACACTTCACACAAATCGCATGCACTTTTGATACTTCATCGGCTATGGCACATAAACCCGGCATCGGACCAAATGGATTACCTTTAAAATCCATATCTAAGCCGGCTATAATCACTCTTATACCATTATTTGCCAGTTGATTACATACTTCGATTAAACTACTGTCGAAAAATTGTGCTTCATCAATACCTACTACATCTATTTCGGAAGTGAATAATAAGATACTGGCTGATGAATCAATAGGAGTGGAGGATATTGTGTTACTGTCATGCGATACTACATCTGCTTCGGAGTAACGGACATCGATAGCCGGCTTGAATATTTCTACACGTTGACGGGCAAATTTGGCACGTTTCAAACGACGGATCAGTTCTTCTGTTTTTCCTGAAAACATGGAACCGCAAATAACTTCAATTCTTCCTCTTCTTCTGGTTTCCTGTATGTGATCTTCTGAAAATAATACCATGATTTAGTGTGTTATATTTGGTTGCAAAAATAACACTTTTGTTCGCTTTCTGATGTTTTTTCATTATTTATTTCTACATTTGTGGCATCTACAAAAAGGAAAATAAGAATAGTATGCAAGCACTATTGACCAATATAGAACTGGATATTCAAGAGTTGAAGTATTTGATGGATGCTTTTTCGCGTGAGCCGAATGCTGCCTTACGTGAGGTATTGAAACGGAGTATCTTGCAAATGCGTGCCCGGCTGGATCAATTGTTGTTAGAGCTGGATGCGGAACAGAAGTCTTTTGAAGAAAAAGTGGAATCGGTTCGGTTGGAAGAACAGATTCTGGAGAAGCAGGTGCCGATGGATATTGAAGAAGAAGTTTTGCCAGAAATGGACCCTGTATCCCCGGTGAATATCCAGATAGATGAAAAGGTGCAAATACCTTCTACCCCGATTTTGGGTGAACGTATTAGGCCTGCCGCGGATTTACGGCGTTCGATTAGCTTGAATGATTCTTTTCGTTTCTCACGCGAATTGTTTAATGGTGATAATGAACAGATGAATCGGGTGATAGAGCAGATATCGGAGATGAGCTCCTTGGAAACTGCTGTTGCTTTTCTTGGCTCCAAAGTAGATGTCAATGAAGAAAATGAAGCTATGGCAGACTTTATGGAGATTCTGAAAAAGTATTTTAATTAATCTGATACCATTAGTCGTATGGGAAAATTATATGTAGTGCCCACACCGGTAGGGAATTTGGAAGATATGACCTTTCGGGCTATCCGAATTTTGAAAGAGGTTGATCTTATTTTGGCAGAAGATACCCGTACTTCCGGAATTTTGCTGAAACACTTTGAAATAAAGAATGCAATGCAATCTCACCATAAATTTAATGAACATAAAACGGTGGAGAGCGTTGTTAATAGAATAAAGGCCGGTGAAACGGTTGCTTTGATCTCGGATGCCGGTACACCGGGTATTTCGGATCCTGGCTTTTTGGTGGTACGCGAGTGTGTGCGCAATGGTATTGAAGTGCAATGCTTACCGGGAGCAACGGCTTTTGTTCCTGCATTGGTAGCTTCGGGATTGCCTAATGAGAAATTTTGTTTCGAAGGATTTCTTCCTCAAAAGAAGGGGCGCATGACGAAACTCAAGTCTTTGATAGAAGAACGGCGTACGATGGTGTTTTACGAATCTCCCCATCGTTTGCTGAAAACCTTGACACAGTTTGCCGAATATTTTGGGGCAGAACGTTTGGCAAGCGTATCCAGAGAGATATCTAAACTTCATGAAGAAACCATTCGTGGTAGTTTAAGTGAATTGATAGAACACTTTACCGAAACGGAACCCCGTGGAGAAATAGTGATTGTAATTACAGGAATAGACGATTAAATAACTTCATTTAAAAACGTAAAACGTAAACGTATGAAAAAGTTAGCAGTTTTAATTGTATGCGCAGCCATGTTGGCTTCGTGTGATGGCTTTAAAGGTGGTAGCAAAGATCTTAAGGCTGAAAATGACTCCTTATTGATAGAATTGTCACAGCGTAATGCTGAGTTGGACGAAATGATGGGAACATTTAATGAAATTCAAGAAGGTTTCCGTCAAATTAATGATGCTGAGAGTCGTGTAGACTTACAGCGTGGCACAATAACCGAGAATTCGGCATCAGCCAAACAGCAAATTGCTTCTGATATTGAGTTTATTACCAAACAAATGGAAGAGAACAAAGCTCAGATTGCAAAGTTGCAGGCTATGTTGAAGAGTAGTAAGAACAATTCTGCTCAGTTGAAAAAAGCGGTGGAATCTCTGACTCAGGAACTGGTTACCAAACAACAACGTATTGAAGAGTTGCAAGCCGAACTTGCATCTAAGAATATTCGTATTCAGGAATTGGATGCTGCCGTCAGCGGATTGTCTGCTGATAAAGAGTCTCTTGCAGCAGAAAATGAAGCAAAAGCCAGAACCGTGGCTGAACAGGATAAGGCTATTAATGCTGCCTGGTTCGTATTTGGCACGAAGTCAGAATTGAAGTCGCAAAAGATTCTTCAGAGTGGAGATGTCTTGAAGAATGCTGATTTCAATAAGGACTATTTCACTCAGATCGATATTCGTACAACTAAAGAGATTAAATTGTATTCAAAACGTGCAGAGTTATTGACTACTCATCCGGCTGGTTCTTACGAATTAGTGAAAGATGACAAAGGACAACTTACTTTGAAGATTACAAATCCAAAAGAGTTTTGGAGTGTGTCGAAATATTTGGTTATCCAGGTTAAATAATGAAATATAAAAATCTCTTTTTTGATTTAGACGATACATTATGGGCATTTTCAGCGAATGCGCGTGATACATTTGAAGAAATGTATGATAAGTACGGACTGGGTGCTTTCTTTGATTCTTTCGAACATTTCTATTCGCTTTATCAACAGCGAAATACGGAACTTTGGATAGAATACGGTAATGGTCGGATCACAAAAGAGGAACTCAATCGCCAACGCTTTCTGTATCCTCTTGAGGCAGTAGGTGCTGGCGATTCTGCTTTGGCGGTAGCATATTCGGAGGGTTTCTTTTCCGTTATTCCCACCAAGAGCCGGCTGATGCCTCACGCGAAAGAAGTACTTGAGTATTTAGTTTCCCGTTATAATCTCTTTATTCTGTCGAACGGTTTTCATGAACTCCAGTCCCGTAAGATGCATTCTGCGGGAATAGATCACTATTTTAAAAAAGTAATTCTTTCGGATGATATCGGACTTTTGAAACCTGCTCCGCAATTGTTTTATTTTGCTCTTTCGGCTACTCAATCTGAACTGCGTGATTCATTGATGATAGGCGATAGTTGGGAGGCTGATATGGTAGGGGCCAATGGAGTAGGGATGCATCATGCTTTTTATAATGTGTCCGGTCGCACCGAATTTCCTTTTAAACCTACTTATCTTTTGAAAGACTTGAAAGAGTTGATGCAAATATTGTAGTATTTGTGAATAAGTCGTACTTTTGCGGTGAAAAATAACGTATAAAGTTATCACTGCTATGGATACTATATTGCCTTTTGCTTTACTTTGTTTTACTTCCTTTTTCACATTGACAAATCCATTGGGTACCATGCCTGTGTTTCTTACGATGACGCATGGAATGACAGACAAAGAGCGGCAATCCGTGGTTAAGCGTGCTACTATTGTTTCTTTTATTACTTTGATGGTTTTTGTCTTTGCCGGGCAATTCTTATTTAAGTTCTTCGGAATATCCACTAATGGGTTTCGTATAGCAGGTGGAGTTATTATTTTTAAGATTGGCTTTGATATGTTGCAGGCTCGATATACACCTATGAAGTTGAAAGATGAAGAAATTAAAACCTATGCCGATGATATTTCAATTACCCCTTTGGCTATTCCTATGTTATGCGGTCCGGGAGCGATTGCCAATGCTATTGTATTAATGCAGGATGCCCATACAATTGAGATGAAAAGTACTTTGATTGGGATGATTGCATTAATTTACTTTATAACTTTTCTTATTCTTCGTGCTTCTACTCGTCTGGTTAAGATTTTGGGAGAGACTGGTAATAATGTGATGATGCGCTTAATGGGATTGATATTGATGGTAATTGCCGTAGAGTGTTTTGTCAGCGGTCTGAAACCGATTTTGGTAGGAATATTAAAAGAGGGGATGATGTGATAAAACAGACTTTGTAATCGGATGTAGCTTATGTGTTATTTTATCTCAAACAAGCTGTATTTAAAAAGTGATCAATTTTTGCGGAATTAACTTCCTCCGATATGGTAGTGTTCATGTTAAAACTTCAGAGACTGTCTCAAAATGGGATTTGAAAGTTGAAAAGTTTATAAATTGAAACTTTAGAAGAGAAAATCTCCCTGTTTTAGTCTTGTATTGTAATGAATTAAGGCAAGAACAGGGAGATTTTTATACTATGACTTACAAAATATAAGGGCTGTCTTATCTTTTTTACTTTGAGACAGCGTTTTATATCTAATTACATATCAGTTTAGAAATATGATTATCTATTTTTATTATATATATTCCGGGAGATTTTATTGGAATCTCGTTCCAGCCTTTATCACAGAGTATACTCAAAATTTGTCGTCCTTCAATACTGAAGATTTCAACCAATTGCTTGTCTTTATCACTCTGTACATAGAGGTTTCTTTCTGAAGTATAGAATTTTATGGAATCTTCTTGTTGGCGAGTGATCGTTGTAGATGTTCGTTTTTCGGTTATTGTAAAATCATCTACCAAAGCTTCTGAAGTACCAATGTTTACAATTCTGAATCTGACAGGTGCCGTGATTTCTTCATCTATGATATAGGTATTCATTTTATTCTCTGTCAGGGTAATAGTTGATCCATATGTTACCCAATTGCTGCCATTGTCTTTGGATATCTCTATTTTAATTGTTTGCGGGGGGGAAGTGGCTGTCTTTTTCCCGGCAATGAGGCTAACGGATTTTATATCTTCAAGAGTATTGAATTCCATTTCTATTTTTCCTCTTTTGATAGAAGCTACCCGTAATCCGTTTCCCATATTGGTTTCTGTAGTGGCGTAAGTTATTGCATTTGAGAAGTTCCAACTGCCCAGTATTCCGCTTACGTTTTCTTGATTCCAGTTAGGTTTGGAGATACTTTCAAAAGTTTCTACCAATCGATTGTATGAGGTTTTGTTGACAGTGAAAGATATTATATTATTTTCTTCTTTAATATTCAAAAGGGAGGTTTCCGTAGGAGTACCGGTCCAGCTTCTTAAGGAAGGGGTTGTGTCATCTGTCAATGATTCACGCTGAGTTGTTCCGGGAAAAGTGTTCCCTCCTCCATCTGCCAATGAATTATTGGCTCTTATAAGTTCATAATATACGTGATTGGGGTTATTGTTAATGGTATTCTGTATCCATACATTCGGATTAGTTGAATCTACTCGAAAAACCAACATACCTTTTCCTGGCAAGTATTTGTCCCATCCCTCCTGAATTCTGTTTTCCAGAATAAAAAACTCTTTGGGTACTGCTGAATTTATGCGGAAACTTTCATTAGAGGTAGTCAATGGAGGTAAAGTATAATTTCCCGATTCTTTTATTAATTCAGGCGATGCCCAACCAATGGCATAACGTTCGAAAGCAGAGTAGCTACAGGGGGTTCTTCCATTATTCAGATATCCTCCGCTTGCCATTAAAGACCAATCGCCCGGATGCGGTGCAGAACCATTTTCTTCATAGTCGGTATCGTAAAAATCCGGTAACCCTAATACGTGGCTAAACTCATGACAGATAGTGCCTATACCGTCTCTGATCTTATTATTCTCTCTTCCGGCCAGTTCTGTAGAGCATGCATAGCGATTACAATAAACTCCGTCCAATTTTACACGACTGTAATTTAAAGCATAAGCATGAGGCCAAATGAAATCAGCATTATTTCCTGCATGAGATCCTCCTCCTGCAAAAATTACATATATCATATCCACTTCTCCATCATCATTTAAATCATAATTAGAGAAATCTACAAATTGGTCTGCTTTTATGCAAGCATCACGAACTAAAGCCTGTCCATTGTCTGATCCCAATGCATCTGTTTGTTTATAGTCTAAGGTTACAGGACCCACAATATCAAACTGCGGTTCGAATATTCCTCTTGAAGTATCATAGAAGTAATCTCTTACGCTACCGGTAAAATCATCTTCTCGATAATTGGGTTGATTGATGGTCGCATCGAATAATTCTCTTGAATTATTGGGCAAGAATGAGCGGTCGGTAAATTGAGCCAGAATAATAATTCCTTTAAATTGTGTTGAAGAAATTCGTTTTAAACTGTTCTCTCTTATCAAAGAATTTGCCAGAGAATGGCTGAGCTTGGGCTTTGATTGCCTGGAGTGTAAATACCGTTTGACGGAATTTAAGAAGAGAACTTCATCATTGCTACGTTCAGCCGGATCTTTCGCTGTATATTTTCCGGGAAGGATATTTTCATCATGATTTTGTACTGCATATTTGTAAAAACCATCTGGAGATTTTATAATTGTATATCCATCTGTTGTTGTTATAAAATGTAAGAATTCATCTCCATGCAATTTTGCATGAAATTCTTTTCCGTCCGGTTGTTGTAGCTTAAAAGGCGTCGGATCAGCAGGTATTGCCCAGATATTTCCTACCTGTGTGATGAGGAAACAGATAAGAACCCAATTTAATATATTACGGAAATTCTTCATAATAAATAGGTGTGTTTTGCGATTTAGGGAAATAAAATAAGGCAGGCCTCTTTGCCTGCCCTATTATTAAATTTGAATAGCTCTACTATTGTTATTCTATCGGTGCGAATAACGCATTGGCTTCTACATGTGAAATCATAAGAGCATAACCCGTTTTTTCAGCTTTATGCCTGATATAGATATAACATACTTTATTCTCGAAATCAGATAAGTCCACAGTGTGCATTTTGTTTACAGTATCTTTATTTAGAGTAGCTTTATAATAAATTTTAGCTGCATCGGCCTGCTCTTTTGTTTCGATAGGTGATTCGGATGCGATAATTTCAAAAGAGTCAAAATAGATATCACTCGTTTGAACCGGCATTGCTCCGTACGAATAGGGTAAAAACGTAAATTCCGGAAATACACCGTCTGTAAAATCGGCAGTACATTCTATCAAGTCATCAGCAGCTAAGAGAGCGCCAGTATTGCCATCTATTGACCAAAGAAGCATTGCAAAAGATGCGTCATTAACTAATCCCAACTCCCAAGAACTTACGTTTCCGGCTTGAAAACCATCATCGGCACCGAGATTTATAAATGCCAAATTTTGGAGGAAGCTGGTAGTACTAAAGTTTTCATATACAACCGGGGCTCTATCCCAAGCCTTATCTGTTGTCAGTTTCTTAGCTTCTCCAAAAGCTACCCCTTCACGGTTCTGTGCATATGCACAATAATAGTATTCTTTTTGTGCTTCCAGTTCTTTTATAGTTACCACGTTTGTTTCTCCTACTTTGCGTGAATTCGATGGATAAACTACTCCATGAATTAAATCTAACTGATCTTGTGAGGTGGCCAGTACTATACCTTGCTGTATGACGGTATCCAGTGCATTGTTACTCGTTGTTTTCATACTCAGCTTTAGTGCTGTGCCATAGTTACCTAATGCTTCACCCGTTTCAACTATTGCCAATTTACTGGAGTCGAAAACCGGATTATAGTCTTCTTTCTTTTCTTCGCTACATGCAGCAAACAAAATAGAGACACAAGCAAAGGAAAAGAATATATTATATATCTTATTTTTCATAATCTTGTTTTTATCATTATACAATTTTCTCATTTTTCCTTATTTAAGGATTTTGATCGGCTTCTGAGATAGATTCGTTCTCTTGAATTTCTCTTAATGGAATCTGGTATAAGAATTTCCAATCGCCGGCTTCTATTTTTAACTTGGCTGCATCAAAATAGTTAGATCCTGCATAAGTACGGTCCACTCCTTTTTTCAAGCGTAAATGGTCATATAGCGCAAAGCCTTCGCCCCAAAGTTCCAGGCGTCTTTGGGTATATACATCGTCTACTGTGACAGATGCTTTATTCCATGACGGGTCACGGTTTACCATTAAGTCTTTCAATACAATGGCGGCTTCTGTTCCTTTATTCAAGTGCGCGAGAGCTTCTGCTTCTGTAAGATACATTTCGGACACGCGCATAAATACATTATCGGCCATCCAACTGGCAGCATATTTAAATTTCAAGTTAGTATAAGGAGGATATACTGCCGTTGCGTCTTCGGGACTAACGAATTGAGCCAGACGGGCATCTGTCGAAGAGAAGTTACTATACAGTTTTGCATCCATCTTTATATAATAACCACTTTTGCCACCGTAGCCTATACCAGTAGTGCAAATCCATGAAGAGAATGATGCAAATCCCAAAATATTGTCATTTGCTGTTGTTACATCCATTCCCCACATCCATTCTTTGTTATTAATTTCATTAAAACCGTCGGTGGCAATTTCAGTTGTATTCATCAAAGAATACCCACTTCTGGCAGCTTTTGCCATATCAATTGCTTTTTGCCATTCATTCATTACTAAATATGTACGCGAAAGTAGACCTTGTGCCACACTTTTATCAATCCTTCCTTTATCTGTACCTCTATCCCATCCATCCAAGAAATTGATGGCTTTCAGATAGTCTTTCTCTATTTGATCGTACACGTCTGCCACAGGGACACGACCTCTACGGCTTTCCCCTTCGGATGTAGTGATGATCAAGGGTACACCCGGTTGATTTTCATTACCTTTGTAAGTCTGTTGATACATCTGAATCAAATAACTGTATGATAAGGCTCTGAATGTCAACGCTTGTCCTTTAATCGCATGTAATTCCGCATCAAGGCTTTCATCCGGAATTTTTTCAATTATCGCGTTGGCATTATTAACCATCGTATAAAAGAAATTCCAATATCCGAATGTGCGCACATAAGGTTCGTCGCGATAATCGAACAAGTGATCGAATTTAAACCATCCGTTTACGTGCAGAGCCATATCGTCGCTCATGATATCGCTCATCAAAAAGAAACTTTGAAAACCATAATCACAATGTTGATATTGTCCGTCTGTACCCGATTTGGTTTGAAAGTCTGCATATAATCCTTTTAGTAAGGGTTCTACTATGGTTACTAATTTATCCGGATTATTTTTCGCCAGTTCATTCATTGCATCTCCGGTTGCTACATCCGTCGGATTAGTTGTTAGGTAGTCCTCTCCACAAGATACAACTGTGGCAGCGAATAAGGCTATTATTAATGATTTTATAATCTTCATATCCTGCATTTATTTAAAAGTTAATGTTGAAGCCAAAAGATACAGTACGGATTGCTGCATAAACTCCGTAATCAATAGTACCGTCCAGATTCTGTCTGGGATCAAGCCCTGTACGTTTTGATAAAAGCCAAACGTTATCAGCTACAGCAAAAAGTCTTAATGATTCGATTCCCAATTTTTGTGTATACATTTTTGGGAAACTATATCCTAATGATATATTTTTGATATTGAAATAATCACCTCTTGTCAAGAATCGGTCGGACATAGCCGAAAGATTCTGAGTACTCAATTGTACTCTTGGAACAGTTGCTTGTGGATTTTCCGGAGTCCATCTTCCAAAGATGTCAGTTGACCAGTTTGAACCTTCTTGTCCACCGCCCATCAATGAAGAGTAGCCGCTATCATATACATAACCTCCGATAGAGAAAGCTGTGTTGATATTCAAGTCAAATCCATAGGCTGTTAAAGAAGTTGATAGACCGCCGTATACATCGGGTAGGGACGATTTGCCGGTTTCGTAACGTGTTGCATCATTAGGGTTGGCTGTTGTTGTAGTGCTTACATTCCCATCTTTGTCTGTTACATCACGATAGTACAATGCTTCACCTGTGTTAGAATCCACACCTGCATATTTGTACATGTACCAGTCATAGATTGTACCTCCTTTTTTTCTCCAGATATTTCCTGTTGCATATCCATTGGGATCCTTGCCGGTTGCTAACTTAGTAATTTCATTTTTATAATGAGTAAGATTTAAGTTAACGTCCCATTTTATATTATTTGACTTGATAATATTAGCATTCAGTTCTACTTCGACACCGGTGTTTTTCATGTCCATATCATTCACCCATAATACATTAGGAGAACCTTCTGATGGAGCAAGCGGTTTGCCGTAAAGCAAATCGGTCGTTTTTTTGATGAAGAATTCCACGCTTCCTGTAATGCGATCTAAAAAGCCGAATTCTGCGCCGATATTAAAGTTGTTACTCTTTTCCCAAGTGATTTCTTTATTTCCTCTCCATACTTTTACACCACCAGGTTTTCCATCTTGTGCAACAACTTCGTATTGATCCATATAAGGCGTATTATTACCGATATTATCATTTCCTTGTGTACCATAACTTGCTTTTAATTTCAGATCTGTCAGGAAATCCACATCTGCCAACCAACTCTCTTCTTTCATTCTCCAAGAGGCGCCGGCTGACCAGAAGTTTCCCCAACGATTGTCCGGATGAAATTTAGAAGAACCATCACGGCGGTAACTTCCACTTAGATAATATTTATCATTATAGTCATATTGAACGCGACCGAAGAAACCTTCCAGACGATAATCGTTTTTATATGAAGAGGCTGATTTTATATCCGCACCGTTGTTTAACTCCGGATTTCCGGGCATATAAAATTGTTCTTTTCTGGCTCCAAGATAATTTACGTTATCTGCTTTAACTTCATGTCCCAGCAACACGTCTACATTGTGGCTGTTAAATCTATGAATCCAAGACAATAATTGATTGGTATTGAGTACAAAATATCTTTGAGATTCTTTTGTGGAACGTCCGTTTACATCTTTTGCATCACCTGCAATCGGTGTTTGGAATACAATTTTATTAGTAGTGAAATTATCAATACTCAAATTGGCTGTGAATTTGAAATCTTTGAGGAATTTAACCTCGCCATATACACGTGCGCTTAAATTGTCTACAGTTGTTTCACGAATATCGTTTATCATCGTATTATACGGGTTTGTACCTGTATTGTACGGTCTTTTACGATCTCCGTCACCCCAGTCTAACAGGTTTTCTCCCGTCGTTGGGTTGGTCATGATATTTCCCTGCGCATCACGTTCCCAGATCGGATAAATAGGTGCAATACCTTGTGCAAAAGAAAACATGCTTGAAGCGTATGAGCTTGCAATAGTTGCATTCGTTGATGTTTGACCATAAGCTACATTAAATCCTGTTTTTAACCAGTCGTTAGCCTGATGGTCTAAGTTGATACGTCCTGAATAACGTCTGAAATCGGAATTACGAAGATATGATTCGTCATCCAAATAGTTTAATGAAGCAAAGAATGTTGTTTTCTCATTACCTCCGCTAAGTGATAGATTGTACTCTTGGCGTAAGCCATTTTTGAATGGATCTTTCTGCCAGTCGTCATGATATAGTAGTTGGGCACTTGGATTCAAACGTCCTGTCACCGGATCTATTAACATATCATTGGCTACATTATAACTATTGTATCCTAAACGATCTATAAGAGTTTTTGATGCGTAGATACCAGCTTGGAGTGGCTCTAATCCTAAGGTTCCGTACATTGCTTCATGCTTGATAGCTTCCCAAAACATCTCATAATACTCACCTTCATCCCTGATAGTGTTATATGGTTTTACGGCTCTTGAATTAATACCCCATTTAGCTTCTAATGATATTTTTGTTTTACCAGAATTACCTTTTTTTGTTGTGACAATGATAACTCCGTTGGCACCACGAGCACCATACATAGAGTTTGCTGCTGCATCTTTCAATACAGTCATGGACTCGATATCCTGATTATTTATGGAGTTTAGAGAGCCTTCATAAGGAACACCGTCTACTACGATAAGCGGGGCCTTGGATGCTGATATGGAGCCTACTCCACGTACATAAATTGAAGATGAAGATCCGGGCTGACCCGAAGATGAAGTGGTCTGTACGCCAGCTACAGCGCCTTCTAATGCTTTAGAAAGGTTGGAAACTTGCATCTTTTCGATCTTGTCTTTTTTCACAGTACCGGCAGAACCTGTGAATGAAGATTTTTTGGCAGTACCGTAAGCTACTACCATTACTTCGTCAATTACTTGTGAATCAGACTTTAATATCACCTTTACAGTCGGTTTGATCGCCACTTCCTGTGTCTGCATTCCGATGTAAGAAA
>OGIK01002015.1_pt1 | contig 14583 bp, 25 predicted proteins | sample 1571781 | NCBI WGS metagenome assembly OGIK01 (sample SAMEA2581956, study PRJEB24529) | metagenome | biome: Human gut stool | place: China | collected 2011
TTCACAAATCTTATATCAGTTTTTAACGTTTACACAAAACTTGAAACGGTCTCTATCTTTGAGATAAATGTGTCAACCAATATTGACAATATCACTTCAAGACATAATTCATTCAATTTTTTTACAAATTCATTCCAAGTGATTTCACCAGATCCACATCTACTTTTTATAAAATAAACGAAACTTCTTATCACACCTCTAATTTCATTTTTCTTGTAACCATTATCAGATAATAGCTTTGCTATATCCTTTTCTGTGCTTTTATCCATAGTCAGATTTTCAAAGTCCAGTAGCTTTTCTAAATCTGCCCTTTCCATCTTCTCTTCATTAAAGTAACCCATAATAATTCCATATTCTTTCTTAGTCATAGTTGTTTCCTCCATTTTGTAATTATTTGTTCTATATTAAGGTAGGAATAAGCATTTTCGCTTGTAATTTCTTTTAACGATTGAACTAATCGACCTCTATATATACATTCTCTCTTTATGCTGATAATCTCTCGCAAAAATCTTCATACAACTGTTTTGTGACTGTTTCCATGTCAACACCATCTTTAAGCTGCAATGTCACGTCAATATCATCGTAGCAATATGAACTCATTTTTCCGATTGCAATATGCAGTTTATCCTCGCTGATTTTCTCAAATGTAAAATCAATCGTATCTGCAAAGATTCCCGAATTGACATAAAACTCCAAATCTTCCTTAAATTTTTCATCAGATATTGGTTCTTTCATACCTTCATCATGATTCACTACTGCACTTGTAACTGATACCAAATTGTCTGTGATAGCTTTTAATAATCTGTTTGCCGTTGTTCTTCTTCTACTTCTCATATATAGTATTCTCCCTTCTACTTCACATCCCAATAGATATTGCACTGACCATCAATAATATCTTCTCCATGTGATCCGTCTTTGTCTGGAATGATTTTGTACAGCGTGTACACCACTGTTTCCGAAAAAACATTCCCATTCTTGTCTTTATCTAACGGCTTATAACTCCATGTTCTAATGTCGTATTCTTTTCCATCAATCAAAATGAAAATTCGTTTGCTTTCCTCTATATCCGTAATAACAACTTCGGAACAAACCATGTTCGCTTGATGAATAACACTTCTCACAAACCCTTCAATCCACTGGGTATATGCTTCATCCTTGACATTATTGGTTACTTTGTACTGTTTGTAGAATGAAAAAACCGTATTTTCTTTCTTCCAATCAATAAAATCACACTTGATATGTTCATTATCTACTCTTTCAACCTCAATTCCCCACTGGAAAATATGAGTATTTTTATCTATGGCAGTAATCATTACACTGTCAAATTTTCCTTCTTCTGAAAAATAGTCCTCTACCATAGGAATAATGGTCTGTGTAAATTCCTGTCTGTTCGGTGCTTTCATATATTCATCTAAATCGGTGATCTTGAAAATATTATCAAACAGAATACTTCCATCATGATCGCCTATATAATACAGTTCATCACTTGTAATTGTTTCTTCTCCATACTTCGCTTCTGCAATAAAATAAATCTTTCCCATATAAAAATTCCTCCGTTTAATATCCTTCTTGAATTGGATTCACCATACATTTATTTGCTAACTTATCAATCAGACTATCAAAGCAGCTACAACAAATATCTAAATCAATGGTATCTCCATCGTGCCGACTTCCATAGCCAATTTTTGTATGAAGTCCAATATGTTCCTGTTCGTCTAAATCTGTAAATGGTTGTCCACACACATTACAGATTGTTTTTCCTTTTGCCATCGGTAATGTTTCCTTTCTTTAGTGTAGATAGGCTGGATTTTCCAACCTACCTACTATATTGTTCTCTCTTTTTATTTGCTGTTTTCCTTTGATACAAGGATAGAAATTTCTAAGAATGGCTGACCGTAAGGACGAATCAGAATTGTATCTGTAACGCTACCTTCCTTGATGTAGATTTCATTGCAGCTATCATCCATAAGCGGAAATGTTATTGTGTCGATCTGCATTTCAAACGCTTCTTCTGTTTCTGTTAAAGTACAATTTCTAACACTATTCATTTTGATCTCAAGACCAAACGAATCATGGATAATTGCCATCATCACTTTATGATCTTCCTCATTCAGATAGTGCATAAGTGAAAAGACATCGGATTCATAATAGTTTTCAGACACTTCCCTTTTCTCATTTATATCTACATGATAGATAACAACTGCCAGCTTGCTGCCATCTTTCAAATCTGCTTCGATCAAGAATGTGTCCATGCCGTCAAGCATTCTCCCTGTTACAGAAGCAATATTGCTTTCTTCTACAGAATAGTGTGTAGAGGTGCATTTTTCTCTAAATTCAAAGAAACCAGGATATGCTTCAACCTCGTTAATATCCATAGAAATAACATCTTTTCCATCCCTCTGTAATGTCACTTGTGAATACTCATAGATGTTTACCAGTTCAAAATAATCCTGTGCCTTTGCATCGTTATTGTTTAATACTGCTTCGATTTTTGTTCTCATAATTTTTTACCTTCCTTTTCTTAATGTAGGCGAGTAGGCTTTGAACCTACCCACCACAATTTTTATGTTACTTGCTAATTCTCTTTGCTCTTAACTTCTCTAATGCTGTCAATCCCTTTGGCTTATTTGCTGTAGTAGCTGTCTGTTCTACAGTCGGTGTAGTGAAAATATCAATGTTCTTTCCAGTCCTGACCTCTGTTGTGGCTTTCCTTGAATTTTTGATAATGTCGGCTTCCTTCTGAATGCTCTCGGTCATTGCGTCAACTCTGCTGTATGGCATTGTCAAGCCACTAAGGATAATTACATTTTCCTCTGATTCTGACAGATAACCGTGGAACTCTGTTGGTGCTGTACCGATTTCTTTTCTAAGGTCTGTCATATCAATTTTGCTTTCCTTTGCAGATACTGCCTCGGAAATACCCATTGTCGTAATGGTTTTATCTTCCCTCTTTGCAAAGATATTACTGTTACGATTCAGTACATCAATAATATTCGCTGTGATTCCGTTATTTTTGTTTGCTCTTGTAATAATGGAAAATGATGGAGTTAAAATGCACGCTTCGATCTCGGCTAAATCCATGTTTCCATCCTGCGACTTATTGTTGATGCAAAGGACACTTGCAAATAATGAAGCAAATGTGCTGTTAATCTTCATCTTCTCGGTTGCGTTGTTGTCCAGAATGTAGATACTTCCCATTCGTGGCTTCAATTCCTCGATCTCATAAAATGTTTGTCTTGCATTGTCTCTGATTTTCAAGGATTCATTATCAGCCGGGAGTACCACAATCATTCCCACCTTGTAACCTTCATCAAGAAGAATTTCCGCAAGCTGTGGTGCAATAGCTGAACCGGTGCCTCCACCTAATGATGTAGCAATGAATACAATCGAATCTTCTATAATATAGCTGTGAAGTTCGTCCAGAATCGTATCAATGCTTTCTGCTAAGTCCTGTACACCGTTTTCCCGGTTACAAGCTGCTCCCTTTGAATTATTCATATGAATCTTGTGTGATAACTTGACAGATGCTAAATCCTCTGTACTGGTGTTGATTCCTACAAATGATGTATTGGCTTTATTACCACCTAAATCATTCACACTTTCTTCAATTCTTGCTGTGATCGAACCTCCAGCCTGTCCACATCCAATAACTGTGATTTTCAATCTCTCGTTAATGTTCTTATTCATTCTCCGTGTCTCCTTCCACTTCTTTCATCCACTCAATACCTTCAGAAGTCAAATAAAAAGTATTGGAATTACTTTTTCTCAGTCCTTCTTTTACATAGCCTTGTTTTACCAATGCTCTGATCTTGTTGTAAACTGTCCTCTCACACCACTTTTCACCATCAGCAATCAACGCTTCTTCAATGTCTTTCTGTGTTAAAGCGTATAATTTGCTCTGTGCCTTGTTCGTGTAGAGGATATTCAAAATTGAATACATAATTCTCAATTTGCTTCCTCCTATCATGTGTCTCTACTTACTAATGCACCTTTTACAAGTGAAATTCCCCTGTGATACAGAATTTTTTTATTAAGTTGTCAAGGTACCGTGTTTCTTCTATATAAATGTGTTTTGGAAATAAGCAATTAGCAGACCGCTAACGCTTGACTAAAAGAATGTTCCATGATAATATTTTAGATACCAATATATGTGTTAAGTTTACCAGACTTACACAATTACCATGAGCCTTTAGCATTGGATGTTACCAGCATCCAGATTGTTGCTATTGGCTTTTTCTTTTATGTACCAATCACTTTTATAATTGCATTTGAAATACTTTGTAATATCTTCTGAAAACCTTTGTATCTCTCTTGCATGGTCTTACTATAACTCAATAATGATAATTTGTCAATAACTTTATGATAATTATTATTTTATTTTTTGTGTATTTATTGTTTCATGGTATGATAATTATTCTTTTGTCATTATTGTATTTTTGTGCTATTATTATATGTATATTAAAATATGGAGATGAAAACTATGGCTCAAATACAAAAACAAAAAGTGCAGCTTACAACCTTGCTTCGTGAAAAATTACGTGATTTGCGAAAAACATATAATAAGAGGGGCGATGTTTTATCTAAAGAACTGGATAGAGGTGCATCATATATATCCCAGTTAGAAAACGGAAAAATTCGAGATATAGAATTTGACCTATTAGAAACATTGTTTCAACATATTATTGGATTATCTGGAAATGATTACGAAAGCTATATAGCGAAATATGTTTATAACATTATCGCAAATGCCCCTTCTAAAGATTTTTTATATAAAGAAGAGTGGATTCATATTTTTGTAATGCAGAAATTCCAATATGATATACCAGATCAGCTTGTTCAAATTATAGACAAAAAATTGTTACAGTTAAATTATTCATCCGAACAATTAGTTGAGAAAATAAATCAAAATCCTTTTCAGCATTATTGGTCAGATAGCCAACGTGAGGTAAATAAATTATACATAACCATTGATGATAAAGACTATGATAATTATTCCATTTATACGGATATTACTTACTCTCTTCCAACGGATTATGTTGCAAAAATACTTTCAAAAACCATGACCACAAGTAGCTATATTTATATGGATGGTATTCTCAAGATATTATATTATATAGAAAATGAGGATAAGTCTGGATCAATAAAAAAGGCAAAAAAAATACTTTTTGACAATAGTTTTTTTGATACAATAGAAATTTTTGAAAATACACATAAATTGCCGCATACTCAGCAACCATTAAATATGCAAGCTACTGGCGATCAAGATATTTTTACTTTTTATGATGATGTTATCGTTAATTACAATCAAAAATATAATCAGTTAAAAGAAAAGGCATTAGAAAAATTGGACTATGCTTTTGACCGCTATAAAGAAGAACACACCTCTTATGCGTGTGAAGCATTGGAAAAAATTATTGATAATATGAATGATGATCTCGGCTTAATAACCGCCATGATTTCATCCCCTATTAATTCTTTACCAAAAGATTTACGACAAGATTTTTGGAATGATTATAAAGAATTATTGCTAAAATATATTCCTAACAAGTAAATCTGACTAGTAAATTTCCACATTAAATCGTTCTTTCATTTTAGGCATCAAAAAGTACAATATATAGTGTTTCATTATTTCTGAATATACTATATATTGTATATTTATTGATAAGCATATCAAAAACAGGTAAAATCTGCGGAGATATGCTTATTTTTGTGCATTAGAAAAAGCCATAGCGTGAACTATGACCTTTTCCGTTTCAATCAATCAACATATTTAGAAAGTTTTCCTAAATACCCATATATTATACAGTCAATTTAACTTATTTTCCATAGGTAAATTTCAGAAGTTATACCGCAGCTTTGATATATGTATCATCTGCTACTTTCTCACAGACATAGTCATCATCTTTACCGAAGAATAACTCATTGCAGCACTCTGGACTATTATGATTCCAAACTCTAATAGTTCCATCTGCATCCTGTATAATCCAACTATCAGATGCAAGAACATAAAAATCATACATATATGTTTCATCAGAAAGTAGCGCATATTCTCCAAAGTCCCAGTCACTATTTTTCTTCTCTGGATCAGTTTCTTTCCTATGTAATACTGGTACTGGCGCATCATAATCAACTTCAATCTCGACAGCTACACCATTCACCTTAATGTACTGCTTATTGTCTACATTGATATAATCCCATGCTTCCTGTTCTGTATCAAAGAACTTCATACCTTCATGCCAGCGTTTTTCAATCTCTTTCATAAATTTATTACTCATATATACCATCCATCCAGTTTCCATACCAGGCTGATACTTTGTTGCTCTGACTGGCTTTGTCTGATATACTTTTGCATTCTCCTTAAAAATATCATTCAATATAAAATTATTTGTGTCCATAGCCTAAAATTCCTTTCTTCTGAAAATGTAGCCTTGTGCAGCAATGTAAAAAGCATCCTTTATTTTTTCCAACTGCTCCGATGTGAATTTATCTTTTAAACTCTCTTTGTAGTCATTCCAGGCTTCATCCTTTACTCTGTTGCTTTCAATAATATCTTCCATTGTTATAGTCATGCTTCATTACCTCTTCACTTATATAATGCACATTTTAGATTGTGTTTCCCCCTTTTTGTGGTAAATTTATTTTCTCATTTTTTCCTCGATGATACTTTTACCTATTATGAAAAACCAATATATTGCTAATGGTATGAAAATCAAAAGGATTTTCATTGTTACATTTTCCACAATCATAGATGCAATTAAACCACACTCCCATACAACCATGCTTATATAGAATCCGTATGTAAAAAATTTCAATTTTCTCTTCATTCTAATACCTCTCGTTCTTCCTCATTTTCTCTAGCTTTTCCTTCTTCTGATTTTTATATCTTACCCTTGTTCTTGGTTTGTATTTATTGCAGTGCTGGCAGTAATGAGCGTGATCCGCTTTTCTGCCTTTAGTACATAATCCTGCACATACATAATATAAGCATGGTGTCTGTCTATCTGTTGCCATTAGTTGTGACCTCCTTGTTAAGTTCGTTGCATCTGGTTTGTGCTTCTTCCTGTGTGGGGAATAGCTTCTGATCTGTATAGTCGCTCCTATCAGCAAATCCATATTTCACAACTGTTTTCGGTTCGTTGTGGTGTCCACCAGTGTTAAGCAGATAATTATATACCTTGATATTAGTAATGATGTTTTTACCAGCTAATTGATATATTTTTCTCTTTCCATGTAATCGACCAGTGCCAAAACATTTATCACATGAGAATCTATTACCATCTATGATAATATCTCCATGTCCGTTACAAGCTGCACATGGTTCTTTTGCTCTTGCTTTCTGAATAACATATACTTCTTGTCCAATATCGAATTTTGTTTCCATGTTAATCTTCATTGGTTGTTACCTCTCTTTCTTGTATGGTTTTTGTTGTAACAATACTTATTACATCTAAAAATCATTTTCCATATACGATAAGCCATTTTTCGGCTTAATTCCTTGTTTATTCCCTATATAGTAGGGTTTTTCAATGTCGTAAGTTAATTCACTTATTAGTGTATACATTTTCAATATTACCTACTGCATAGGAATGATTTTCGATTTCATTTAGTTCCTACTATATAGGTAGGTTATCGCAATTACTAATCATTTTTGCTTAGTAAATTAAGTATTTTCTTTGTACTCGATATAGTGTACGATAACGTTTTTATTCGTCTTTTCCCATTTCTGCATTGTATTCAGATTCAATATCATCCATAATGTCATGCAGATTTTCAATTTCTCCCTTTAACCAGTACAGATGATCGTTTGCAAGAATCGGCTTTCCTAACTGATACTGTCGCTCAATCTTATCCATCATATACTGAATACCAGCTTGAAAACCTACATTAAAAATCTGCTGTCTATCTTCTGTTTTCTGCTCCTGTGATCTATTCATCTTCTCCGCTTCCTTTTCCTTTGCTTCCTTTAATAACTCTAATAATGTCTTATCCATTCTCTTACCTCCGTTTTATGTGTAAATTATTAGCAATACTGCAATGATACTTCCTATGATTATTTGCAGTACAGTTTCCTTTGTTATAGTTTTAGGCTCTCTGTTCATTCAATAGCTCCTTCCTTTAGCCCCTTACATATATCTAATACACATTTTGTAACTGATTTCCCCCACTTGTGCGGAAAAAATTTATAATAATTCGCTTTTCTTTTTGATTTGTTCCAGATTCGGGTTCAAGTATTTTAATGTGGTCTTGATACTGGTATGTCCTGCTTGATTTGATACCTCATTTATGCTATACGCTCCACTCTCCAATGCGTTATAACAGAAGAAATGTCTTAGCATATGTGGATGGATATGGTAGCCATCAATACTAAATTCATCAAATACTTTATTGATAGTAGACGGATTCAAAATCTTCCCTTTGCTGTTATGGAATAAATAATCTGATTCCACATTATCTGATCTCTGGTATTCCCTTATTGCCGAGATAACCTTAGAATTGATAATAACAGTTCTTTGTTTTTCGCCTTTTCCGTCTGCTACTCTAATCTGACTCGCAGCAGTGTTTACATCTACCTTTTTCAAATGCAATACTTCTGATATTCTTAATCCTGCATAAGCCATAATGGTGACTATTGCATAATTCCGTTTTGCGGAACATCCTTCAGATTGCAACACTCTTTGCCTAAACTCTTCAACTTCCTTTTTCGTGATATTGGTAGGACTGATTATTTCCGCTTGTACATTTATCAAGTCTGCTTTGCTTATTACAATGTTATCTGGTTGCATCAGCTCATTATATTTAATCAATCCAGATAGCATAACATTTATAGATTTTGCGTTTAGATTCTGCCCCGTCCTCTTGCTAGTCCTTACATTTTTAAGATAACTTTTGTATTCCAGAATATTTTCCCTATACAGTTTCTTAAAGCCAACTTCTCCGAAACTATCATTGAACCATCTGAAAAATACATTTACTGAGGTTACATATGATTTTATTGTCGTATCGGATTTTCCCTCTAATCGCAACTTGTTTTCAAACTCTCTTATCAGTTCATCCATCAACTACACCTCCAAAAAATAATATTGAATTAGAATCATGCAAGTTTTTAAAAATAATATTGAAAATCTTATATGCCCTTCTACTTACTAATACATATTTTTTCAGTAATATTCCCCTTATATTGAAAAAATAATTGAGGTCATTTTTGCCTTATTCCTTGTATATATCCTGTTCTTACCTTATACTATATATGGAAGGAGTTGATTTATATTTACATTGAGATACAGAAGCCGAACCGCTTCAAAGACCTGTTACACAAGATTCATTCTAAACTGGAAGATATGTTATTTTCCATTCTACAGCACACACCAGACAGATTCATCCCAAAATCCCTTATGAGTTGGTTTGAGAAATATACCAACAAACGACTTGCACAACTGAAAAGTGACGTGATCCGTAAACGCTGGCAAACAATAGAATTAGAAAAGGCTGTTGATAATATCCACAATCGGCAGCAGAGTTAAAAATAAGAGGTTTCTCTTCTATATGATATAGTAGATTTACCTCTTTTTTATTTGAACATCTGTTCTCTTTATGCTATACTGTTATTGTGTAATTGAAAAGAAAGTAGGATGTGATTTTCCGATTATTAGATGCCCTCTAGTTTACAAAGGAGGGTGATGCCCTATGAACACGCTTGAAGTCTTAACTCTTGTGCTAGTAATTTTTGCGGCTCTATCTTACATAGATAATCATAACGATAAAAAGAAATAGCATCCCAACCGACCAAAGTTAGATGCTATTTCAAATTTAGTATTCAACTGAGGGCAAAATCGGATATTGCATCCGATTCGCTTTCTAAGTAGATTATACAATGGGGTGCTTGAGAAATCAAGTACCCTTTTTAATTGTCCTGTGATTCTGCTTGCTTCTTTGCGTTCCTTGCCTTTGTTGCTTCTGACTTCTTCTGTGCAGCCTTTTTCTCTTCCTCTGTCATATTTCGTTTTGATTTTCCTTTTTCATCTTCTGGATAATCAATTACATATTCTGTTCCGTCTGCCTTATCTTTTAAAATCAAATTCATTTCCAGAGCATCCGCAATTTCCACCAATTCAAGGGAAGAAAATTTGTCTCTACTCATTTTGTTGCTTAAATTCTGCCTAGTGACATTTATTTCCTCTGCAAGCTCTATCTGAGATTTTCCCTTTGCTTCTAATATATCCTTAATTACTGTCGTTGCTGACATATCAACCAAACCTTTCATTCTATGTTCACCTCCAATTATACTTGATTTCCCCTATTTTTTCAAGGTCAGCAAAATTCACTTGATGCACGATTGCAACAATCTATGTACAATTTTCCATTTTAACTTATGCTTTGTGTTCTTTTCCGTCTGGTACATAAAAATATCATTGATTCGATTTAGAAAATTTTCAGGCAAGATATTTCCCTTGAATACATTACATGGCAAGCAAGTACAAGCAAGGTTAGAAACATCATTTTCACCGCCCATTGATAAATGGTTTTACATGATCTATAGTCATATCATCCAGTAAAATTTTCTTTCCACATAATTCACATTTTCCATCCGCTTTTATGTAAAGCAATTTCTTAACATCTGGTGAATATGTTTTCCGCTTAATCTTTCCAGATTTAGTTCTTTTAATTTTTTTTCTTGCCCTCAATTCCTCCAATTCTTCCTCTGTCATTATGCGCCAGCATTTTCTTTGCGTTTTCAAATTATACACATAATAATCCTTCAAAACGTTTGATGCTGCCTGTAATATTTCTTTTGCTAAATCAATCGTTTCAAATTTATATGATTCTTCTATATCTTTTGTTATTTGTGCTCTATGAAGATATTTTATATAATACTCACCATTTGTAATCACATAACTCATAATAATTTCCATCCTTTTCATTAAGGACAGCCATATTTCAGACTGTCCTTTCATCCTTTACAGTTCCCTTTTATCTTTCTTCCGGGAAACAAACTGTTGTCGCATTGTCTCCTGGTGTTTCGGAGATTCGATTTGTAATAATCCAAATTCTATCTTTTGAGGTATTGTAAGCACCCATAACATATAAATCATCTGGATAATTCAAAGCATCCTCATTTGTCTGTTTATCTTCTGCGTCCATATCTCCCCAGTCTTTAACTGCAAATCTCTGTAATGCAACTGTGACCTCAACCGCAAATTTCTGTTCCGCTGCCATAAGGTCATTGATTGATCTTGTGGTTACTACCTGTCCCATATTGAAAAATTTTGATGTAATCATTTCATTTTACCTCTCTTTCTCTTATATCAAACCAACCATACAAGCCATTTTATATAATGGATTCTTTGCAAGTTTCCGCATATGCTCCGCTTTCTGTTTGGCTTTGCGTTCCATCCTGTCCATGATTAGAAGCCTATTATCCATTTCCGTATATTCCACCATCTGCACAGGAGTAAGTGCACTATATGGTGTTTTGAGTGTACGGTCTATAATCTGATTTCCGTCTGCGGTATCAATAATTCTAAAATTAAACATTTCGCTTTCCGTCCTTCCTATGCTTCCATTACTTCTGTAACAATTCTCTTTACCTTTTCAAACTGCTTATATACTCGTTTGTGGTTGATTCTGTGATTTTCTGCTATTTCCTTTAGTGAATAGCCTTGTACTTTATCAGAAAATATTTTCCTTTGTTCCTCTGTCAATCCGTTTTCAATCTGCTTTACCATTTCCATATATTCCATATTAGAGGCTGTTTCCATTGTGGAATGATTAGAAATATTCATATCCATTGAATCTAAACTAATATCTGATCCGGCTTCTGTACTTCTCTTTTGTGCTTTTTGTTTTCTAAAGTGAACAAATATCGCCTGTTTCATATACATATAGGAAACCGCTTCAAAACTGCATTTCGCTTGTAATTGCAGATCATTCAAATACTTTTCTACTGATAACAGGAAATCAAACACAACAATATCAAAAAATTCTTCTGCATCCAGTTTTGACTTCTTCATAAACTCCATGATTAGATGGTAATTCTCTTCTGAAAACTTGCGTTCTTCCCTTGTCAATGGTCTTAATTGCTCTTTGTTTTCCATGTGATAACCTTCTTTCTATTGGTGGCAAGCGTGCCATTTCTGACACACCGCCCAACCCATATTTACATATCAAGCAAATCTCTCCATTTGTGGTATTCATCAATGTTTCCAAAATACTTTGTATCATTGAATAATCTTGCCATAGCACAATTTCCTGTTCTTCTAAGTGTTAAAAGTCTAATAAGCTCTTTTATCTCTGCAAGTGTCCACTCTCTATACTCGTCTAGTTCAAGCCTTGCCTGTCTTGCAATCTCTGTATCTGTATAACCCTGTATTCTCATAGCAAGAACAATTTCAAGAAGTTCAGGCTCTGCATATCTGCCAACATTTGCAAACAAGTCACGCAAAAACTCTTTTTCAATTACATATGCTTCAACATTTTTTGTTTTATCAATCCAATATGCATCTAGTGGATGTCCCGAAAAAGGATTATCACCCTCTAATTCATAATCAAGACTAACAAAACCGCCCTTTGGCATACGCTTTTGTGTGTGATCTGCTCTATGCTTGCCATAAACTGCACGAGAAAGAACTTTTTCAGCAACCGCGTGAAACGGATAAATATGTAATTCCTCTCTGCTGCAATACTTCTTTACTGCATTAAGATAAGGGATAACTAATTCGTCATACCATTCTTCTGCTGGCAAATGATTCCATCTCATAAACTGATATAAATAGTCGTGATGTTCTTCTGCAAATACTCTTTCCTCTGCTGTTAAAGGTCTGTCGGTATAGTCCGCTTTCTGTCCTCTTCTCCATGTTCTTTTTTCTTCCATAATTAGTACCTCCTAAAATATGTATTTTGATTGATTGATTTTGTACGGCTGCTATTGAGCCGATAGGCAAGTTGTAATTGAATACCACGGCTTCACCGCTTGCCTCGTTGGTATCGGGTGGATTGCTCCACCCTTGCCAACTGCTGATTGCTTGTTATTAGTCGATTCTTAATACTGGGTAAGAACTTACTTTACTTACTTTTGCATAATCATCTTCACTAAGTAATTTTTTTACTTCCTCTTTGTTGACTGTTTCACGCTCATGCTTTGAAAGTGTAGCCTTGAAAACATTACCGATAAATCTACGAATAGGTTTACCCTTTTTGTCTACCGTTTCACATTCTTCTGTTTCGTTGAGGAACTCCATAACCTTTGAATTTAAAGCTGTAATATTGTCCTCTGCTTCTTCTTTGATTCTTTTCCACTCCTGAATCTGCTCCATTGCTTCATTCATTTCTTTAGCTGTCATACACATAATGACTACCTCCTTAAATATGTTTGATTGATTTTGTGTAGGTCTGTTTTGTTTGACCTTGTAACTGTATTGTACACTCGTTAGTGTGCAAAATCTATTGACGAAATATACAAAATGTACACTTGTTAGTGTCGTTTTTATTGTACAAGTTCACTACTTAGTGTACATATTGTACAAGATTATCGTACACTCTTTAGTGAATTTGCATATTGACATTGTACACTTATTAGTGTATTATAATGGTATCAAATCAATCAACAATATATTTTTAAAGGAGGTTTTTCTATATGAAATATTTTAAGAATGTAGAAACACTGGAAGAATTAAGAAAACAGTACAAAGAGCTATTAAAGAAGTATCATCCAGACAACCCAAACGGATCTACAGAAGCAACGCAAGAAGTCAATGCCGAATATGATACATTATTCAAAACATTAAAAGACAGACACGAACACAAGACAGAGCAAGCAAGCGACACCGACAACAAAACAGATTATAATAATATGAAATATGATTTTTCAGAAGATGAAAAGTTAAGGGAAGTATTACAGCATATTGTTACAATGGAAAATATCAATATTGAAATTGTAGGTTGTTGGATCTGGGTAGATGGTAACACATACAAACACAAAAACAGCTTAAAGGCTCTAGGGTTTAAATGGGCTAGGGAAAAGAAAAAATGGTATTTTCATACAGAAGCATTCAGAAAGAGAAGCAAGAAAAAGTTATCTATGGATGATATAAGAAGTTATTATGGTAGTACAGAAGTACAGACAGAAGCAACAAAGAGATTAAAAGAAGCGTAAAAAAATAAGGGTGTAGGACTTACAAGCCTGCACCCGATACATAGAAAAGAGGTTGTATATTATGGCATATATCAGAAAAACAATAGATGAATATAGATTACTTTGTAATTATGGTTATGGTTGGGAATGTATTCTAACAGAAGAAACAAAGAAAGAAATAGCAGACCGCAAAAGGGAATATATAGAAAATGCTCCGCAATATCCGTATAGAGTAGTTAAGAAAAGAGTTAGAAAGTCCATACAATAAACATAATACCGATAGAAATATTAAAGGGTGTAACCAATGAAGTTACACCCTATTTTTTATATGCTCTATTGATATTTTTTATTGTTATTATATCCTACTGTTTTAGTGGGGATTGTGTAGTCCAGGGTATCAAGAGACCGTTTCAAGTTTTGTGTAAACGTTAAAAACTGATATAAGATTTGTGAAT
>OGIK01002030.1_pt1 | contig 14475 bp, 6 predicted proteins | sample 1571781 | NCBI WGS metagenome assembly OGIK01 (sample SAMEA2581956, study PRJEB24529) | metagenome | biome: Human gut stool | place: China | collected 2011
TCTCCCATTGTAGGGACTATTATTGAAGGAGAAGAAGGGCAACTCTGGATTGCTACGGAAGGAGGAGGATTGAATTTGTATGATCGCCGGACAAAAGAATTTAAGTGGTACAGGCATATAGAAGGAATGAACAGCCTTTCACAAAACAAAGTTAAATGTCTGTATTATGATCGTCAACGCAATTCAGTCTGGGTTGGTACCCATTAGGGAGGATTCAATAAATTGGACTTGCGGACCGGGCGTTTCTTACATTATAGCGTGAATAAGGAGGACCATGCATCAGATGTGGTATTGAGTATTGTAGGCTATCAGGAACAACTAGCCATTGCTTCTTATGACGGAGTGTATCTTTTCCATCCGGAAACAGCTACCTTTACCCTGTTGACTAATGAGCTGGCGCATTATCTTAAGATTGATTCAAAGGGAAGTCTTTGGATAGCAGTGGAGGGTAAGGGTGTGTATTGTTATAATATGGACACTAAAGAGTCTACGCTTTATTCTTTTGATTTGAATAAAAAGAATAGTATAAGCGATAATATGGTTACCTGTATTGCAGAAGACAGGAACCAGCGGATCTGGCTAAGTACGATGGGAGGAGGGCTGAATCTGTATCGTCCTGAAACAAATGATTTTGAACGCTTTACATCCAGGCAGGATGGACTGGGTAGTGACTGTGTATACGCTGTTTGTGAATCTCAAAACGGACGTCTTTTGTTGACTACCAATCAGGGATTTTGTATTTTTGATCCGGTTAACCGGACGTTCAGTAATTATAATCATGCCAATGGCTTTCCTTTCACTACTTTAAATGAAGGCTCTTTGTGCCAGACTAAGGATGGAGAAATTTTTTTGGGAGGAATGAACGGTATGGTTTCTTTCTACGAAAAACAGTTGAACATTATATACAAGCATTACCGGATTATTCCTGATCGGTTGTTGGTGAATGGAAATGAAGTTCATGTAGGCGATAATTCGGGGATTCTTCCGGTTTCTCTTTACGATGCTTCTTCTATTGTTTTGAAAAGTAATCACTCGATATTCAGTTTCGAGTTTGCGACATCCAATTATCTTCCGGCAAACAAAGATGAAAGCGTTTATCGGTTAGATGGTTTCTCGAAGGACTGGACCAGCACACGCGGACAGAATACAATCACCTATACTAATCTGCCTGCCGGAGACTATACGTTGTTGATTAAATCGATTGGTAAGAATAAAGCGTTTCAGGCAGATTATCGGTTGGATATTCGCATGTTGCCTCCTCTCTATAAAACGACGTGGGCGTACCTTATTTATATAGCAATTGTCGGCGGACTTTTATATTATGTAATCAGGACTTATCAGACACGTTTCCATCTTCGCGAATCACTGAAATATGAACAGCAGCATATCCGTGATGTGGAGGAGATGAACCAATCCAAACTTCGTTTCTTTACGAATATTTCTCATGAATTCCGTACACCGCTTACTCTGATTCAAGGTGCTCTCAACAAGCTAATCAATATAGAGAATCCTCCCAAAGAGATGCAACGTCCTTTAAAAACCATGGATAAAAGTACTCAGAGAATGTTACGCCTCATCAATCAGCTACTTGAATTCAGAAAGATGCAGAAAAACAAACTGGCCTTATCTTTGGAAGAGACGGACGTCATTGCTTTCCTTTATGAAATCTTCCTGAGTTTCAAGGATACAAGCGAGTCCAAAAACATCGATTTCAGTTTTGAGCCGTCACAACCTGCTTATAAAATGTTTATTGATAAAGGCAATTTAGACAAGGTTACCTACAACCTCCTATCCAATGCTTTCAAGTATACTCCTTCTAACGGAAAGATTATATTCAAAATAGATATTCAGGAAGACAAGCAACAGCTTCGTATACAAGTCATAGATAACGGGATCGGCATACCCAAAGAAAAACGTTCTGAACTGTTCAAGCGTTTCATGCAAAGCAGTTTCTCTCATAGCAGTGTCGGAGTAGGTCTCCACTTGACACACGAACTGGTACAGGTACATAAAGGTAATATCAGTTATGATGAAAATGAGGGAGGCGGTTCTGTCTTTACCGTCCTATTGCCGACTAATTCTGATATCTATCAGGAGAAAGATTTCCTGATTCCCAATCAGTTATTAACCGAAGAAGAGGAACAGCACTCCAAAGATTTTCTCAGAAATGAAACGTCAGAGGATACTTTCCAGCCTCCTGTCGATCCTTTGAACAAACGCAAAGTTTTGATTATAGAAGATGATACTGATATCCGTGAATTCCTAAGAGAAGAAATAGGAGTTTACTTTGAAGTTGAAGTAGCTGCTGACGGAACATCCGGTTTTGAAAAAGCAAGTACGTATGATGCTGATTTAATTGTTTGTGACGTTCTGATGCCGGGAATGAATGGATTTGAAGTGACACGCAAACTTAAAAATGAATTTACCACCAGCCATATCCCCATCATATTACTGACTGCCCTCAATATAGAAGAGAAATATCAGGAAGGAATTGAATCCGGAGCTGATGCGTATATCACGAAGCCATTCAATGTCTCTTTACTACTGGCAAGAATCTTCAAGTTAATCGAGCTACGGGATAAACTGCGCCAAAAATATTCTAACGAACCGGGATTGGCTCATTCCATTATCTGTACCAATGACAAGGATCAGAAGTTCTCGGTAAAGCTGAATGAAGTATTGAATGAGCACATGACCGATACCGATTTTTCGGTCAATGACTTTGCCGGAATAATGGGACTAGGACGTACTGTATTCTATAAAAAAGTACGGGGAGTGACCGGTTATTCTCCTTACGAATATTTACGTGTCATGCGGATGAAAAAGGCTGCTGAAATGTTATTGACAGAAGATCTCACCATAGCCGAAGTCGCCTATAGCGTAGGTATCAACGATCCGTTCTACTTCAGTAAATGTTTCAAGAACCAATTCGGGGTATCTCCATCTGCCTATCGGAAAAAGCTGTCTGAAGATGAAAATGAACCCATAAATGATGCCGACGTATGATCTTACAGGTTTTCCGTACTAATTTAAGGGGTGTTTCTTTCATTGATGTACTTTCTTTGCCAATGAAAAATTAATCATTAAGAAATCATGAGAAACAAACTCTTTCTATTTGTATTTCTGTTTGCAGTGCTGGCTATTGTTGATAGTCACGCTTTCGAACGCAAAAAATACAATTTCAACAGTGAATGGCGTCTGCAAATCGGAGACTTTCCCGAAGCTAAACAATCTCAATTCGACGATAGCCGGTGGAAAGCGGTCACTTTACCGCATGCCTTTAATGAAGATGAAGCCTTCAAAGTGTCCATCGAACAGCTGACGGACACAGTGGTATGGTATCGGAAACACTTTCGGATTCCGGCTTCCGGTAAAAAACAAAAAGTATTCATCGAATTTGAAGGAGTGCGCCAAGCCGGTGACTTCTATTTGAACGGACAATATCTGGGAAAACACGAAAACGGAGTAATGGCGGCAGGCTTCGACCTGACACCTTATATTAAAGAAGGTGACAATGTACTGGCAGTACGTACGGACAATGACTGGATGTATCGCGAAAAAAGTACTAACTCCAAGTTCCAGTGGAACGACCGTAACTTCAACGCAAACTACGGTGGTCTGCCCAAGAATGTATTCTTGTACGTTACAGATGAAGTGTATCAGACTCTTCCTTTATACAGTAATCTGAAAACTACCGGAGTTTATATTTATGCTAAAGACATCGACGTAAAAGGACGCACTGCCACCATCCATGCAGAATCGGAAGTAAAAAACGACAGTCGTGAACCACGCCAATTTAGCTACCAAGTGGTCTTGCTGGATGCTGACGGCAAACAGGTGAAAAGCTTCGAAGGTGAGAAAGTAACCTTACAAGGTGGAGAAACAAGGGTAGTGAAAGCTGCTTCCAAAGTAAATAATCTCCATTTCTGGAGTTGGGGATATGGGTATCTTTATACTGTCCAGACGATTCTAAAAGACAATAAAAATCAAGTCTTTGATGAAGTAAGTACTCGTACAGGTTTCCGCAAAACACGATTTGCAGAAGGCAAAATCTGGTTGAATGATCGTGTGATCCAGATGAAAGGATATGCACAGCGCACCAGTAATGAATGGCCGGCAGTAGGCCTGTCCGTTCCGGCGTGGCTTAGTGACTACTCCAATGGCCTGGTAGTAAAAGGCAATGGTAATCTGGTACGCTGGATGCATGTTACCCCATGGAAACAAGACGTGGAATCCTGCGACCGCGTAGGTCTGATTCAGGCAATGCCGGCAGGAGACTCCGAAAAGGACCGTACAGGACGCCAATGGGACCAACGCACAGAACTGATGCGCGATGCAATCATCTACAACCGTAATAATCCAAGTATCTTATTTTATGAATGTGGAAACAAAGGTATCAGCAGAGAGCATATGATAGAAATGAAAGCTATCCGCGACCAATACGATCCTTTCGGCGGACGTGCTATTGGTTCTCGTGAAATGCTGGACATTCGTGAAGCTGAATATGGCGGAGAAATGCTTTATATCAACAAGAGCGTGCATCATCCGATGTGGGCTACAGAATATTGTCGTGACGAAGGTTTGAGAAAATATTGGGATGAATACAGCTATCCTTTCCACAAAGAAGGAGACGGACCGTTACATCGTAACCAACCTGCAACAGACTACAATCACAATCAGGACATGCTGGCGATAGCAATGATCCGCTGTTGGTATGATTATTGGCGCGAGCGTCCAGGAACAGGTCGCAGAGTCAGTTCCGGAGGGGCCAAAATCATTTTCTCAGATACCAACACACACCACCGTGGTGAAGAAAACTATCGAAGAAGTGGAGTAACGGACCCTATGCGCATCGAAAAAGATGCTTTCTTTGCACATCAGGTCATGTGGAACGGATGGGTAGATACGGAAGAAGACAATACCTATATCATCGGTCATTGGAACTATCCCGCAAATACAGTAAAACCGGTCTATGTCGTTTCTACAGGTGAAGAAGTAGAACTGTTCCTGAACGGTCAGTCACTAGGAAAAGGCAAACGCGAATACAATTTCCTGTTCACCTTTGACAATGTGGCTTTTAAAGCCGGTAAACTGGAAGCAGTCAGCTACAACAAGGCCGGTAAGGAAATAAGCCGCTATGCTGTAAGCACGGTTGGTGAACCTGCCGGACTGAAACTGACAACGATACAAAATCCGGAAGGATTCCATGCGGACGGAGCTGACCTGGCATTAATACAGGTAGAAGTGGTAGATAAGGATGGGAAACGCTGTCCGCTTGACAACCGTACCATTCAATTCGACCTGAAAGGGAATGCCGAATGGCGCGGAGGCATCGCACAAGGAAAAGACAATTATATTCTTAATACCAGTCTCCCTGTGGAATGTGGTATTAACCGTGCTCTTATCCGTAGCACTACCCAAGCCGGCAAGATCACTCTGACCGCTAAAGCAGAAGGGCTCCCCAGCGCTACAATTACATTAGAAACCCTTCCCGTCAAAGTTAGCAACGGATTGAGTACATATTTACCTCAGATGACTCTGAAAGGTAATCTGGATAAAGGTAAGACTCCCCTTACCCCATCTTACAAGGATACGAAACGGGATATACGAATTGTATCCGCCAAAGCCGGAGCCAACAATGAGACTGTAAACCAAAGCTTCGACGATAATGAAAGAAGCGAATGGATGAATGACGGAAAACTCAGCACCGCATGGATTACATATACGCTCGAAAAAGAAGCTGCAATAGACGATATCTGTATCAAATTGAATGGATGGCGTTCACGCAGTTATCCTTTGGAAGTGTTTGCCGGCAATACTATGATCTGGAGTGGAGATACGAATAAAAGCCTGGGGTATGTTCATCTTAATGTGGAAAAGCCGGTACGTTCCAAACAAATTACCATCCGTCTGAAAGGTAATACCAGCGATCAGGATGCTTTCGGACAGATCACTGAAGTTGCGGCAAAAGCAGCAAATGATATGGAACTCGAAGCAAAAGCGAACAAGAATAATGCTAATCTGAGAATTATTGAAATAGAGTTTCTGGAAGCAATCAAATAGAATAAAACATTTTCTCCCACCATAAAGGAGATATGTAAAAGAAGGTGTCACAAAAACCATATTGCCCCATAGGAACAAAAGATTAGTACGGAGAAACAACCGTCAATGAACCGTTCAGTAAGCTATTATGCAGGCTAGATTAATGTATCCGGTCAGTAACAATAGATTGTTTCATGTACGTGGTCCCATCAGTCTACGTACATGAGCCATTGGGTTTACGTACGTGAGCCGAACGGTTCATGAACATGGAACGAAGACATAAAACCGACTTAACAGATTAATCAAACCTTGCTTGCATATTAAGGTTACCGGGCTTTGTTCTTAATGTAAGCAGCATACCTTGGAAACATTAAGGTGTAAACAGCGTACATTGACGCCCAAAATGATGTTTTTAACACATGCAGGCAAAACCCTCAAGCTGACTATCTATCATCTGATAATCAAGACTTTAAATAAAAGATTCATCAAGGAGAGGTGACAATAAGAATGAAAGATACATTCTATTGTCACCTTATTATCACCCTCTATTGTCACCCCTATCTTCTTTATTATAAAACACTTAAATCAGAAAAGTGACAAGTGACAATAACAATGGATAAATATTTCCTATGTATATGTTTAAACAGAAATGAGTGTAGTCTGAAACGACCAGCTATTTCTTTATTAGTTTCTTAACTTCTTTAGCATAGCGTTTGCCTAAAGTAATCTGGCTTGCTGCATCAAAATGAGGATCCGTTTCATCCTTCAACGGAGTAAGTCCTTCGGAAGACACACAAGCACTATGGGGCAAAAAAGTGGAGATCTCTTTTATCATGTCATTAAAGGGTTTTGTACCTTCGGGAATATAAGGTTTCTTTGTCCAGTTCCATTGTGCTATTTGTCCTACGACAACTGGTAAATCAGGCATTCCCAGGTCATTACGTAAGTCTGTCATCAGCTGAATAATCTTCTCTTTATATGCTTCCGGATGATGACAATCGGCTTCTCCCTGATGCCAGATAATTGCTTTCAATGTACCATACTTCATTGCTTCTTTTGCACGTCGTATTGCTTCATCATAATATCCGCCGGACTGTTTGGCATTCTTAACCCATGAACGAATCGAAGATCCTCCCCGTGCATTGACGATTAAGCCTACCGGATGTTTTTTAGTAGCCATCGTCTTGGCAAATCCATATGCAGGTCCTACTTGTTGCCAGCTAAGTCCTTTTCCTATCGTAGAATAGCGGTTCAAAGGATTCACTGCGGGTTCGAACTGATCATCTGCATTCAGCAGGTATACATTTTGTAGAGTATCCATCACTTCCGGTGATAATTTCCCTCTCCCTGCCATATTCGACTGTCCAATGCAAAGATACAGATCCAGAGTCTTCAGCGGTTTCTCAGCGTGTGCTTCCGATCTTCCCCATACTAGCACACATAAAAGGAAGAGGCCACATAGATAATTTGTTTTCATTATTTTATTGATTTTATTATCAGGTTAAACTTTATTCGTACACACCCCTAATTAAAATGAATTTTAATAGTTCCTCCATAAGGATTAAAGTCAAACATAACTTTATTCCCATTTATATACACAGGTAATTCTTTCCTGCCTTGCTTCACCAGAATTCCATTCATAGTTTCCCCTTGAATCACCATCGTCAATGGCTCAGCAAATAGTTTTCTATCTAATTTTAACTTGGGAGTAATTGTCATACCATTCTTTTTATTAGAGACTTTCAATTGTATCTCCTCCCTTTCTTTGATATAAGATGCCACTTCACAGAAGGTACCTACCCAAATCTGATTTTCCATACTTTTCACTTTATCCAAATGTTCCCAAAATAAAGAAGGCGATTTGAAAGCATCATATCCATAATTAATGCCGTGCGTCATACCTACTCCCCAATCTTCCGCTTTCATCAAATCCTTCAACCATTTGTCAAACCGTTCGGGAGTTGACTTTCCTCCGATTGAAATTTGTTTAGTACGTGTAGCGGCCCTGCCTTTAGAAGCCATACTGACTATTTCTTCTGTCTTATAATTATATGGGTAACAATAGGTACGAGGTACAATGCCAATATTAGCATAAATAGCACTATCATTCTTTTCTATCTCCGATTTAACTTGCTCTATAGTCAATCGTTTGGCATTCTTATGTGCCCAGCTATGGCTGGAAACCTCATGTCCTTTCTTTGACATTTCACGCAACTCATCCCAAGTCATTCGAGGTACCTTTGCAGATGCACCTTGTTCCGTATAATAGCCGCATACCCAGAAAGTACCTCTAAAACCACGTTTCTCCAACTCAGGGGCAGCTACAGTTGAATGTTCCGCCAACCCATCATCAAATGTATAACTGATAGCACAAGCTCTGTCTCCTTTATATTTGGCGACATATACATGAGGATCATCCGAAAGAGTCTTTTTAATTTGTTCATATACCTGTTTACCCATATACTCGGCAGAAACCTGATTAAAATGAAGTTTATCTCCCATTAGTTCCGCTTCCGACATATCAATCAGATAAGCGTTCTTATCTTCTTTTGCATAGCGACGCATTCCTTCCTCAACATCACTATTATACCGTTTGTTTTTCCTGGATACGGTACCAAATATAAATGGAAGTTCAGAGTAATCTTTTCCGGTTTTCTCCGTCAAGTGGTTACGCACATAGGAAACTACTCCTTTCAGATTCTGATAATATTCTTTTCCGTGCTCATAATCACTTTCTCCCTGATGCCAAACGAAAGCATCAATCTGATAACCTTGCTTTAGTTTGGAAAGTGTCTGATCAATACTCGCATCAATATTGGCAATCAAAGAAAGTAATAAAGATTTTCCTTTCTCACTGGTAGCTGTATTCTCTGCCAACCATTTCGGGTCGGCAGACCAGTAAGTTCCCCGAAAAGGAGTAGTAACAGGAGCAGCTATGGCAGTGCCACCGATAGCCCACTTGATAACATAAAAATCTTCCTGAAACAACTGTTCCAACCAATAATAAGCAATCGCATCATATCCCCACGTATAAGGCTTACTTTTAGGATGACTCAATGGCCAAAATGGAACAAACATACCATCTGTACGATTATGGGCAATATGGCAATATTTGTAGGCTCCCGCAGTATACGTACTATCCACAGCCATTGCCTTTATATAATCCGGTAAACGATTGTTAGGTACTCGTCCATCCGTGTTTGACTGACCAGCTGTTATTATAACATGTGCAGGCTTCTGCCCTCTCGCCTGAATATAACAAAAGCCTAATACAAAAAACAAGATAAAAAAGAGTGTTCTCATGATCAATGATCCTTTAATTTTATAGTAATATTCTCCTGCAAAAATAAGGGTACTTTTACTATTCGACCATAGACTATTGTACACAAATACAAGGTCGATCATTCACATCGGGCACTACAGAGAAGATTTAAACTACCATTTAGAATAGCTTGGTTACTCAGGCTTCTGCCGTCTCATTTTCTCCCTGTTCTTTCATTTCACCGCGTTGATATACGGACGGCGCTACCCCAAACTGAGTCTTAAAGCACTTGCTAAAATAGAACGGATCGCTGATGCCAACCTTGTATGCAACTTCCGCAACAGTCAGATTCTCACCAGACAATAACAACTCAGCCGCTTTTTTCATTCGTACAACCCGCAAATATTCATTGGGAGAATACCCCGTCACTCCGCGCAGTTTTCTATAAAATACCGTTCGTCCTAATTTCATCAATTGAGCAAACTCATCAATAGAGAATTCCGGACGAGAAAGATTCTGTTCCAGTACAACAGCCAATCGGTCGGCAAATTCCTTATCACGGTCAGTAGAGCATACGGCAGCACGAACAATTCCCGGCTCACTGGAGAATTTCTCCCGCAACTTATCACGCTGTTCTATCAAGCGGAATACGCGTGCCAACAGAAGTTTTATACTGAACGGCTTCGCAATATAGGCATCAGCACCGGCTTCAATTCCTTCCAGATGTTTTTCCGGAGAATTCAATGCTGTCAGCAAGATAATCGGGATATGACTTGTCGCAAAATCAGATTTCAATTTCTTTGTCACTTCAAATCCGGTCATTCCGGGCATCAGTACGTCACAAATAATCAAATCAGCATCATAGGTACGAGCCTTCTCAAATCCGGAAGTTCCGTCAGCAGCTACTTCAACTTCAAAATAAACTCCTACTTCTTCTTTCAAAAATTCACGGATATCATTATCATCTTCTATAATCAATACTTTACGCTTATTCAAAGGTTCTGCTATTTTCTCCGGTTCCGGTAGTTCTTCCGAAAGTTCCAGTAAATGATGTGCCTGCCCACCTGCCTCTTTCAACAAGACATTACCGGGAATAAGGAAATCTTTCTCCGAATAAACACTTTTGTCCGTCGGGATACAAACGGTAAAGACAGAACCTCCGCCGTCATTGTCTTTATATTCAATCGTACCTTTATGCACCTGTACCAATTCATAACTCAGATGCAAACCAACTCCGATACTATCACCGGAAAAACTACTCTGCATAAATCTCTTGAACAACTCATTTTGCTTCTCTTTTGGAATACCAACACCTGTATCAGCTACTTGAATCTGCAATGTCTTCTTCACTTCATCTACCGTAACAGAAAGTATAATCGTACCGTTCGAAGGGGTATATTTAAAAGCGTTAGACAACAGGTTATAAGTCACTTTATCCAGATTACCCTTATCAAGAAACATCTTGTAAGACGGTATAGACGGAATAAAACGGAAATTCATATTCTTTTGCTCCGCTACATCACCGAAACTCAGGAAGATTTCATAAAGGAAAGCAATCACATCCGTTTCTTCCAAAGAGAGCGCCAACTTATTATTCTGCATCTTGCGGAACTCCAATAACTGATTGATCAGCCTCAACATTCGCTGAGTACTTTTATCCATCGTTTTGAGCGGGTGTATCAGATCACGGGGAATATCAGCAACCCGTTGAATCTTTTCCAACGCTCCTTGAATCAAAGTTAACGGAGTACGAAATTCATGGGAAATATTAGTAAAGAAAACCAGCTTATATTCCGTCAATTGTTTTTCCACATTAATACGATTACGCAGACTGTTAAAGTTACGCACAATACGGAAAGTAAAATATAAAGTTACAATCAGCAGCAGCACATATCCCAACATAGCCCAGTTCGTCTTCCAGAAAGGAGGCACAATGACAATCTTCAAGGTTGTTTCACTTTCATTCCAAACACCTGCTCCATTACATGACTTCACATGAAGTACATAAGTACCTGGGTTCAAATATTTAAAAGAAGCAAAATTCAACGGAGAAGGTGTGCTCCATCCCTTATCATAGTTTTCCAGCCAGTACATATACTTTGTACGTCCGCTGTCCGAATAGTCAAAAGTAGAGAAATCTATCAAGAATGAATTCTGAAAATACTTCAAAGTAATTTCATCCGAATAAGCAAGCGATTGTTTCAATGGAGAATCCCCCATAGTAGGATTTATCTGGGTACCATTCACATGCAAATCTGTAAAGACCACCGGAGAAAAAGTTTCGCTATCCTGTATTTTATCCGGATCAATGACAAGCAGACCGTAATTTGTGCCGAAAAGCAATTTTCCATCTACTCCCACACAAGCACTATTCTCACTATAAACATTACCCAAAGTATAGGAAGAAAAGAAATAGTTTTCAAAAGAATGATTAGTCGGGTTAAACTTAGAAATACCATATTCCGTAGCTACCCATAAGTTTCCGTTATTGTCCCCCAAAATTGATTGAATCACATCATTAACCAATCCTTCAGAGGTTCCGTAATGTTCATATTTCAATGAACGGTAATTATCTTCCGGCTCACAAAGATTCAAGCCGGAGCCAGATGTCCCCACCCACATACGTCCTTTCGTATCACGGTAGATACATCTGATTTCATTGCTGCAAAATGTACCGTTTGTATAATTGAACAGATGATAATCGTCACTGTCAGCTATCAATGAATCCGGATGAAAGATGCACACACCCTCACTGGTGCCCACCCAGATCATTCCATTATCGTCTTCTTCTATTACTCGCACCATACGCAGACCAAACTTCTGCTGTAAAAAATGACGGAATTTATACTTGCCATCAGTCGTCGGTTCTGCCAGTTCAAGCCCACCGCCAAAGGTACCTATCCACATACGGTCTTTCCGGTCACGAAAAAGAGAAAAGACATTATTTTCTGATAACGAAGCCGGATCCGAGACTTCATTGCGATACCATGAATCTCCGACCTTCAATCCATTTCCACGGGTTCCCACCCACATTTCGCCTTGATTATCTTCTGCTATCGCATAAATATTGGAATGGAAATACTGATTGGACATTTTGGAATGAAGATTCGAGTCAAACGTATATAATCCGCCTTTACGTGTTCCGACCCAAATATCCCCATCCGGCATTTTAGTCAACATACGAATCGTATTCGAGCGGTCAAATAATTCACGGGATTCGGGATAAATACGCGAGGTTCCTTCATTCAGAACTGAAATACGGGATAAACCGGAATACTCTGAACTTACCCAAATACCTCCGGCACGATCCTCCATCACATATAACAGAAAATCCGAACTTATATGACTCTGATCATTTATATTAGCCAGAAAATGTTCTAACTTATCCTCTGTCGTGTCATAGGCAAACAATCCGTTACCATAAGTAGAAATCCAAATGATTCCCCGGGAATCATGGACAATATGATAACGTTCATAATCAATGTATCCCAGTTTATCTTCAGGTATCAACTGAAATTCTTTTCTTGCTCCATTCTTGGCCAAAATATAAGTGACACATCCCGTATGATTATATATCCAGAAGTCACCATGATTATCACAAATCACTTCACCATTTCTGATGTTCAGACCAGAGTCCACACTGATCTTGCGTGTATTGAAATCATAGTTAAAAACCCCGGTATTGGTAAGGATGACCCATTTATCGTTCAACAGGAAGTTTCCCGTAGGTGACGTCTTACCCGCAACAGCAGAAAGCGAACCGACTTTTGTCAGTTTTTGCTTTGTAGTCTGATAGCAGTAGATGTCTCCGTCCGCTGTCAGAAAATACATATCATTCTTGAATGCCAGAGAAGAAGTAAAATGGAGTAATCTGTCTTCTACCTTATACTGTCCGTCGGATACGGAAACTAAGCCACGCTGTGTCCCGATCCAGATTCGTCCGCCGGCATCTTCATTTACAAACTGTACCCGGTTATCCGGAAGATTTCCACGCTCCGTCTTAAATTCCGTAGACACCATCTGTCTGTCTTTCTGATGGACCATTCTGAGACAACCATTGCCGGAATGTCTGAGCCATACATCCCCATTAGCAGCAACAAATATAGACGAATAATTCTTTTCCAGCGCACCAGACCCCGTATAGTCTACAAAACAGGCACGTTGCAAATCATAACAACTGAACAATTCCGGAGTTGTAGAGATCCATAAAAAACCATTTTTGTCTTCGGTAAGGTCATAAATCCGATTATCAGCCAAAGAGACTTTATCACCGATTTCCGGACGGAAAGTCAGAAAAGAGTTGCCATCATAGCGGCTTAACCCATTTAGGGTAGCCAACCACAAGAAGCCTTTGCTATCCTGATACAGGTACCGAACTGAGTTATTCGGAAGTCCGTCACTTGTTCTCATTTGTTTGGAACGGAGTTCAATGCCGCCGTAAGCCGCATTGAAAACAAGAGTCATGAACAATGTGAAAAGTAATATGCGCCTCTGTGTCATATAGATTCTAAGATTAATGATAAATGCCAGACAAAAATAGTCAAGATAGTTGAAATAATAAAGAAACAATCCATAAATAGTATCAGGAGGATGCTTGTTTTTTAATCAAACATCCCCCTGATATCAATTCTGTCTAAGGGTTCTAGTCCATATGAAAGACTTCCGGCAATGGTATTGAAACCGGTGAATTGTCCGGATTCACTTCCATGATATCTGCCATATAATCCCACCATTTCTGTACAATCTCTGTGTTGCCCAAGTCCTGCGAACCTCCTTCTCCTTCTGTTTTCTGGAAAGCAAATAGAATATTGGTTTCTTTATCCCAATATATAGAATAATCCGACACCCCATTTTTTGAAAGCAGTGCTTTTAATTCAGGCCAGATAGCGGCATGCCTTTTTTCGTATTCTGCTTCATAGCCCGGTTTCAGATACATTTTGAATGCTTCTCGTTTCATGGTTCCTATATTTTAAAGTTAATCTTTTATTTATTCACTATCCACCGCAAAGATAGGAGCTGTCGTCTTCTGCTTTTCCTGATAATATTGCACGGCACTGTCATTCATCTGAGGATGCTGGGTGTTGAGCAAACGAATCATTTCCGCACCTGCCCAAAGCACCGGTCCGTATCCATGCGCCGCATATACATTGACCGGACGATAATAATAGAAA
>OGIK01002066.1_pt1 | contig 14146 bp, 7 predicted proteins | sample 1571781 | NCBI WGS metagenome assembly OGIK01 (sample SAMEA2581956, study PRJEB24529) | metagenome | biome: Human gut stool | place: China | collected 2011
TGTGAGCTACGGTGCACTCGGCATGATCCATCATTCTGCACAGGACATCGCAGCAATGGCAGCTATTCCGAACATGCGCGTTTATCTGCCGAGCGACCGCTTCCAGACAGCAAAACTGGTTGAGGCGCTCCTTACCGATGAAAAACCGGCTTATATCCGAGTGGGAAGAAATGCCGTTGCGGATATTTACAGCGAAGAAAATACCCCGTTTGAGATGGATAGGGCAACGGCTCTCTCGGAAGGCACCGATGTTTTACTGGTAGCCTGCGGTGAGATGGTCCGCCCGGCGCTCGATGCGGCTGCTATGCTGAAAGAAGAGGGAATCAGCGCAGGACTGCTCGATATGTACTGTGTGAAACCGCTGGACAAAGAGGGCCTGGTAGAAGCTGCAAAGAAGGCAAAAGTTGTCATTTCGATCGAAGAGCACGCTCCATTCGGCGGTCTTGGATCGATGGTGAGTCAGGTGGTCGGTGCGGAATGCCCGCGCAAAGTCATTCCTATGTCTCTGCCGGATGCGCCGGTGATTACGGGAACTTCCAAAGAAGTATTTGACTATTATGGATTGAATGCCGAGGGCATTGCAAAAAAAGCGAAAGAATTACTGGCTTAATCAGAAATGGAATCAGCGGTGAATGTGATAGCCCGCAGGGAACTGTAAACTGCCGCAGGTCTGCGTATGCCATGTTCCTGCGTGCCCGGGCGGAAGAAAATCCGGGAACGCAGGAACTTTTTCTATATAATCAGGAATAAATCGTTCTGCGGAAGATGTTGGAATGTGTGGTAATCGCCAAAGATCTTGCCTATAGGGGCAGGGTGAATGCTGCGACAATAGAAAATGACGCATGGTGTGTTGAAAAACAGGGTGCATTCAGCGTTATTCGAGATGGGAATCTGGATATTTATAAAATTTTAGGAATGGAGCTGAAAAAATGGAGAAAAGGTATATCATCGGAATTGACCAGAGCACGCAGGGAACGAAAGCGCTGCTCTTTGATGGGGAGGGACATTTACTCCGCCGTACCGACCTGCCGCATCGGCAGATCGTCAATGAAAAGGGATGGGTGTCCCATGATCTGAATGAGATTTACCGAAATACAGTACAGACGGTAAAAACGCTGGTGACAGAGTCCGGTGTTGCACCGGAAACAATCGCCGGAATCGGCATCAGCAATCAGCGTGAGACGACGGCGATCTGGGATAAGGCGACCGGGGAACCACTGGAAGAGGCCATTGTATGGCAGTGCGGACGCGCAAGCGGGATTACGCAGGAGATTGCGGAGCAGGGGCACGCAGAGGAGATCCGCGAGGCGACGGGTCTGCAGCTTTCGGCTTATTTTCCTGCTGCAAAGATGGCGTGGCTGCTTCGAAACGGCGGAGAAGAAAGACAGAAACGTGCTGCAGACGGGGAGCTCTGCCTTGGCACCATCGACAGCTGGCTGGTTTACAAGCTGACAGGGGGCAAAGAATACAGAACCGATTATTCCAATGCTTCCAGAACACAGCTTTTCAATATTTTTGATCTGAAATGGGATGAAGAAATCTGCGGATTATTTGGTATTGATCCGGCAAATATGGCAGAGGATCATATCCATAAACCTTTTTGAAACGCTCTAACATATCATCGGTCCAGTTCTGACTACCCGTCTCGTAGCTGTCTTGCACGGCAATCTTCAGGCTCTTACGATCTGCTTCGGGAATACGGCGAAGGATTTCTCCCATATAGGCATCAAAGTGTGCGCTGAGATGTTTTTTGCTCATCTTATCCACTTCAAGTCCGGTAGCTTCAGGAGTAGCAGGTGTATTCGTCACACCGGTCGTTTTCATTTCCAGACAGGAAACAATCCAGTCGCCTTCGGGTACATTCCAAGTCAGAGTTCCGTCTGACGAAAGAGAAGCCGTCAGATCCGTCACCTTATCCTGTGGTATTACAAATCCTTCCGAATCGTTATACCAGTCCTGCTTAGCCCACATATATGAGTCCCATTTAGGATCAGGCCGCTGATACATCTTCGCTAAAGACTGCTCTGGATATCGTTCCACCATTTTCGCGGTAGAAAGAGCGACTGTGGCTTCTATATCTCCATAAGAATTAATCGGTTTATGCAGCAAGAGACGAAAATCACCGGATTTCGTCGCAGGAAGAGATAGAACGACCGGAGCATTTGTAAAAAATCCAACAGACCGCATACCATTGGTCCGATCTATCTCAAATTTCCGGATCGTTTGATAAGAATCACCGACTTTCGCTTGTAGTTCGGCTTTCGTCCATAAATCATTGTTCGTTGTGAGAGTAAAACTGCGGATCGGCTGAGGTTCATCAAGGTGCATATCAAAGACAACCGGTTCGTATCCTTTCTGTTGCACTTTCCACTCTTTTCTAAACACGTTACTTTGTGCAGGGTAGGCGATGACACGAACCAGCTGCATGGAATCTGAGTATTCGGGCACTGTATACGAGAGAGTTTGCGGACCTTTCACCTGCATATCGGTAGCTGCCAGATAACGCATACTCTGCTCCGGCTTCACCCACGGTCCTCCCGACTGGCTCCATCCCGGACTATTGAATATTCCTATTTCTATGTCCAGTTCCGTTGCAGTTTTCAGTGCTGCATGCACTGCTTCCCACCATTCGGGTGTGAAGATCTTCACGTCTCCATAAGAATTTCCTCCTATATCAATATTGCCAATATAGGCACGGGTAATTCCCGCCTCCTTCATGGCATGCAAATCCTTAATCACTCCTTCCTTGGAGATATTATCCGAAATCCAATACCAATAACATCCCACCCGGATACTATCAGGAATCTCACGAAATCCTTTTTCAATAACTGCTATCGAAGGCACATCTTTCACATTCGAGCACCCTGACAGAAAGCAAATCACAGCACTCGCAAGTATTACCAATACATTTTTCATGATATCATATTTTTCACTTTAGTCAAAACAGAGGATTTCCAGCAACTCCTCCGGCCATTAACAAAGAATGGGGATAAACAAACCGGAGGAATATTGTAGAATTTCAAACACCAATCCTAATCTTTTACCTAATATCTATTGAACTATATACTATGAACGTCCAAGAGCAGGAATACCACTAAAGAGAAATGAAAAATAATCGAATGACCTCACTTCTCTTCTACGAGAATTAAAACGATTATTTGCCATCACCTGTCACCAGACAGCGATAACACAATGGTTATCAACCAATAAGTCCGTGACAGCAATAGGTGACGGCAACGTGACGGCAAATGTTGCCATCACATTACAATCCCATTTCCCATCTCCCGTAATCAGACAATACGTAGATCTATTTGGTTTCCTACGCCGGAACCGATGGTTTCAAGCGGCTGAAACTCTAGTTTCAAATAGAGGAAACTTTAGTTCCAAGCTGATGAAACTTTAGTTTCAAACGGTCGAAACTCTAGTTTCAAGCTCCAGAAACTAAAAAGCTCTATATAGAACCGAACATAAGAAGCCGTTAATGCAAAACAGTGTGACGGCAAGATTTGCCATCACACTGTCATCACATACTGCTGTCACAGCATTAACCATTCATATTCAAACCATTATGCCCCATAATGTGACAGATGACGGCAAATAATAGTTTTTATTTCTATAGAAGAAGCACCACAGATTCCCCCATTACAACTTATTCAGTCCAAATACAAAATGATGGTTTCCTTCCTTTACCAACACTGTTTTCTTCTTGATATTCACCTTTTTCGTTCCCATCTTGCATGAAACCGCATCGTCAGGAATGCAAACTGTGGCAGTTGTTCCCGCCGGAACCGTCAGCTGAAGGTTCAGTTGGTTACCTTTCAATTCCCAATTGACAGCAATAGTGCCGTAGGGCGATTCTTTCGTCGCTTTTGTCCAAGTCACACCATTCGGTATCTGAGGATCGACATAGAAATGGCGGTATCCCGGTTCAGCCTCATCAAGACGTATTCCTCCCAAAGCCTGATAGAACCAGATTCCAATACCATTATAACAGTTATGTACACGGCTACGTTCTCCGCTCCAGTACTCCCAGGTTGCCGTTGCACCATGATCGATCATATACAAATAGCCGGGATAGTCTCGTTTCTTCATCATCTGATAGAAGAAATCCACTTTTTTGTTCTGAACAGCCCATTCTGTCAGGATAGGTACTCCCACCAAACCGACAGCGATATGTCCTTTATGCTTTTCTTCGGTCATGGCGACCACATTCTCTTTCACTTTATCGTACAAAGAATCGGGCACAACACCTACCAACATAGGATAGCACATATCCAACTGCGAACCTGTAGCATAAATTCCTTCATCCGCACGATAGAAAGTCTCATGAATCAGCTTGTTGAGCTTCTCTCTACGGGCAGCAAAACCTTCCGCTTCTTCTTTTTTACCTAATGTCAAGGCCGTCTTATACATAGTGCCCAGACAATCGCTGATGAAACAGTTACTAACCAAATCCACTGAAGCCTGATTGCCTGCATCTACCCCCATCGGTGCCAGCCAGTCACCCAAATACCAGTCGCGATATTTGGTATCGGGCCAACGCTTCAGCAAACCATCTACCGTATATTTATCCACATACTTGAACCACTCTTTCATTTGAGAATAATATCTCTCGATCAGTCGGGGATCATTATAGTTGACATATGTTCTCCACGGAGCCTGTACAAAGAATCCGCACCAATACGGACCACCGCCACCGGCACCCGGATTAGGACCAACATGCGGCAGACTTCCTCCTTCACGCATAGAATCTCCCCATGTCTGTATCCAGTTCTCGAAAGTCGGGGCTACATCGTACATCGTCTGCAAAGACATCGTTGACGAGTTTCCGTCACCCCCATATCCGGCACGTTCCAGATGCGGACAGTCTACCATATAGCCGCTGAACGTCAGACATTTCATCGTATACTGAATCATATCGTGGATAGCATTCAAGTCGGCATCCGAACATTCAAAAGTAGCAGCCTGTTTGTAATCTCCATAAATCTGCAGAGATTTCATAGCACCCGTTTCCGGCTTTTGCGGAAGATTGGAGATACGCACATACCGGAAGGCATGATGATTGAATTTATTTCTGAAACATTCTCCCTGCTTGCCACCGGATACATATATATCACTTTCACCTTGTTTGTCAAATTCACCGTCTTTCGTCAGATTGTCACTATATTCCATCGTGACTTCGTGACCTGCCGGCAACACAGGCATCTGCATTTCAAACCATCCGGTCTGAACTTTCCCCATATCTACCAACCATGTACCTTCGCCCAGATTTTTGACCGAAACAGCTTGCAAAATCTGATGTATCTTGTTCACTTCACACATTTGAGGCGAAACGATATGATCGGGAACATTCACTGTCACCACAGGAGCCCATTTCATTTTATCCAACGCCTGTGACGAAAGATCTCTCAGAAGAATTCTTCCATCCACCCTCTCACCGCCGAACTGCAAAGCCCGCCAAGTACCTGTATCCGAATAGCCGCTTTCGCGCCCGTTCCATGAACGGTCTGTCTTCGCCACTACTTCCCATTTACCATTTCTCAACACATCCAGCTCTGCTTTTACCAGCGGACCTTCATAAGCCGCTCCGAAAGTAGTTGTCTTGTACCATCCCTGACCGAGCCAGATGAGCAAGTCGTTTTCTCCCTCTTTCAGATAAGGAGTGATATCATAAGTGACAATCAGCGAACGCTTGGTCAAATGTGAAACAGCAGGTGTAAGGACGTCTTCGCCTACTTTCTTTCCATTGACGTAAATTTCGTGATAACCTAACGTATTTATATGCAAAAAAGAAGTCTCTCCCTTCGTCATATTGATTTTCTTGCGTAGAATAGGAGCACAAATCTTACCACCTTCGGCAGACGACCCGATATATTCGCCTTGCATCTGCGACTTATCCAAAATACCTACACCAAAACGGGCAACCGGACTCCACACCGAAGCTTGTTTTTTGGAATCCCATACACGTACCCTCCAATAACATAAGGAACGGGAAGTTAACGCTTTTCCCTGATAAGGCACCATTACCGAAGCATCGGATTTCAACTTCCCGGTGTTCCACAAGTCTGCCTTACCCTGCAACAACAAAATACTGTCCGAAGCCACCTGTATTTCATAATAGGCTTGCCCGCCCTTCACTCCGTCACCTTTCAATTTCCAACTGAAATGAGGGGTTACATTATCAATCCCCAACGGGTCAATAAGATTCTCACATTTTAGCTCCACCAGATGGAAAGGCGGAGTCTTCTCATTTCCATACGCCGTCAATGACAGACAACAGAAACTCAAAATCAAACCTAAACATAACAATCGTTTCATACTATTCATCTTCTATTTTTTAATGACTTACTTAAGAATGACAAAGTGATAGACGCCCGATGATACCTCCATCCAGGCAGAATCCACTTTATCTATTACAATATTACTGACTTCACTTACCGGTTTTCCGGATTCCAGCACCGTTCTGCCACCCCAATCAGGAATTATCACCGTAGCGGATGTATTTGCAGGTACTTCTATCTTAATATTCAGATTTCCGTTCTCATCTATCTTCCAATCCGAACTAATCTTGCCATACTGACTGTCATACGTAGCTCTGCAATATTTCAAATCGGGCACTATCATCGGCTCAATATAAAAATGCTTCATCCCCGGATCAGACTGATCGGGCTTGATGCCTGCCAGTGAATGATAGAACCATGCCACGACACTTCCGAACATCGGATGGCAATGTCCGCAACCTTCATCGTTTCCATCTCCATTCCATGTTTCCCAAAGTGTATTATTCTTCTTGTCAGCCAGATAACCATAACTTGGAAAGTCACGCTGGTTCATCAGCTTATAAGCGAGGTCTGCCCTTCCATTTTCCGTCAGCACCTGCAGTAAAAGTGGAGTGGCAAGTATACCTGTATCAAAGTGATAATTGACCTTTTCCAAATGTCCGAGTAAAGCTGCGAACACTTTCTCCCGCTTACCATCCGGAACAAGTCCGAATGCCAGCGCAAATACATCGGCCCCTTGTTTTCCCTCCCCATAATGATGGGTTGCTTCATTGTAAAATGCAGCGTTGAAGTTCTTTCTGATCGTTTCGGCAAGTGTACGCAGATGATGCTCGTCATTTTTCTTGTTCAGAATACCCGCAACATCCGCCATGATGCAAGTGACATGATAGAAGTATGCCGTATTCACCAATGAGGCAGGAATTTCAATTCTGTTGTGAGGAGTAGACCACTCACCCAGACACCATCCGTTCGGTTCCTCCCTCACGACTATCCCCTTATCATCTGTACGGGTCTGAAGATATTCAACCCAATGCTTCATTCCCTGGTAATGTTCCCGTAAGAGTGTAGTGTCACCATAGTGACAGAAATAATTCCAGGGTATAACTACATAAGCCGATCCCCATGCAGGTCCTCCGCCTCCACCGCCAAAAGGTGCGGTATGAGGAACATAGCCTGTATTCTTATTGCTTGCATCACTAATGTCAGTAACAAACTTTCTGAGAAGACGAGTCATGTCATACGAATAGAGCAGGCTTTCCGTGATGACTTGTCCGTCACCGGTATAAGCCAATCGTTCGCGGTGCGGGTCGCTACTTATTATGCCTTTGAAATTAGCATGCATCGTACGGTTATAAGCCTCACAGATGTTATTAAAAAGTTCGTTAGAGCATTCAAAGCTTCCTGTATTCCTGATATCCGTATAGATGGATTTCACCTGTATGCTTTGGCCGGAGATTGCAACTCCTTCTGTAGCAATCACTTCTATCTTTTTAAACGCATGCCAGGTAAACTTGGGTTCCCATCTTTCTTCCTGCCCGCCTTTCAGTATATATACATCTTCCTGCCCATAGTTCAAGCCCTCATCACTGATGAAACGCAGTTTCACAGAGTCTCCTGCCCTACCTTTCACAGATAGTTCGCACCAGCCCGAAACGGTTTCGGGCAGAGTGAAGATATACAAAGAGTCGTTTGCCTGTTCAAAATGGGTATCTACCGTTCCCATCACTTTCGTAAATGGAATCGTTTGTGCCTGCAAAGCACCCGTAGGAGGACGAACTGCCAAAGCCGGTCTCCAGGCAGAATCATCATAACCTTCCCGGTTCCAGGAACCAAGTTCAAGACGGGCATCATAAACTTCACCTGTAAATATGGCATCATGCAGAATCGGCCCCGTAGTCGTTTTCCATGAAGGATCGGACACCACTGTTTCCCTGCTTCCGTCTTTGTATTCAATCTCCAGTTGCAGTATCAGTTTAGGAACATCATACCACATATGACCTTCCACAATACGGTCCCGCTGATTATACCAGCCATTACCCAATACGACACCAATCACATTGTTCTGTTTCTTCAAATAGGAAGTGACATCAAATACATTATAAAGTACTCTCTGCGTCGACTGGTCATCATAATGATACAAAAGTTTTTTCAACGATCTCTTATCATAATTCGTAACGGCAGGAGCCAATACCTGATCGCCTATTTTATTTCCGTTGAAAGACATTTCATAGAAACCTAATCCGCAGACATATACCACAGCCTTTTTGACGGTTTTCTTAACAGTAAACTCCTTACGAAAATACGGTGCCGGATATGTCAGCGTCGAATCCGGATATAAATCTTCTGTCTGCCCTATCCATTTTGCCTTCCAGTCGGATGGTTTCAATAATCCCATATTCCAGCTCGATGCCTCACTCCATTTCGTAGGAGTGTTATTTTCATCCCAAACCATCACTTTCCAATAAAGCTGCGCTCCGGATGACAAAGGTTTCCCCCGATAGTTAATGACAGACTCTGATGAACTGACTTTACCGGAATCCCAATAATCACCTTTTCCTTTATTGAGCTGTTTCAGACTGCCAGATACAATGATACGATAGGCCGTCTGCCTTTTTCCTCTTTCATCTGACGCCAGTTGCCATTGAAGTACCGGTTGCCGGCTCTCAATAACTATCGGATTCTCCATCTTGTCACAACGCAGATTCACGACATGGGCATTGTCTCTTCCATAGGTAAAGGAAGAAAATGCGATCAACAGCAAGAGAGTTCCAATTAATCTATTCATATTGTCCAATTAAAGAGTTTTTTGCAATCTACACATCATGACCATTATTCAATCTTTGTCAGACTCACTGTATGAGTGACAGGCTTATTGATTTTATAAATGGTTTCAACAATGGTTTTCATATAATTACCCCAGACTTCACGTACCTCAGGATGCATCGCTTTGACATACCAGTCATAACTCATCCGAAGGAAAACATCTTTGGGCAAATATTCTTTAAGTTTATCAATAGCCTGTTGATTATCTGCAAATAACAGTCCCTCCTTTTTCAAGAAAGAATATTCTGTCCACAAATATTCTCTGAAACGTTTCTCCATTTCAAACCGTTCCTCATTCAGATACATAATCTTCATAGCTTGTTGATATTGGGGAGTATTCGGGTAATCTGCCAGATTGATCCCATCCGCCAATTGTTCCGCTGAAAAATCATCAATAAACTGATTATCAATCGTCAGCCGATAAGTTCCTTTCTCCAGATTCGTCACCTGAAAGCGTTCCTGATTGAACTCTTCCATAAACGGAACGAGCTGCATGGCATCACGTTGCGACCTTTTACTACCCCAGCCACTTCTCGATACAGAATCCAGCGGATAAGGAAGAGCCTCAGCCAGATAGTCGAAAGTTAAATTGCTTCCGTTCTTCTTCAATTTTGAAACTTTACAGTTCTTACGAGCCATTATAGATGAACGATGTGCATCAATAGAGACTGACGACACTTCATTTCCCGCCAATCCCTGCGCTTTCAAAAACAGATAAGCCATGACCATCTGACCATCATTATCCGGATGGATTCGATCTATCCTACAAAAAGTAAATGTAGAGTCTTTCTCCTGTTCCTTCAGACTTAGTTCTCTCATTGGCTGATTAAAATCAACAAAGCCCCAGTCATTCTTTTTTGCCGATGCCCGTTGGGCGTCTATTATTTTAAGAATAGCGTCGTTCTTTCCGTGCAAAATAAAATGATTGAACCTGGAGGTCTCATCATAAGGAGAGCCACCTATCAGCACCTTGGTTATTTTATTTTTAGCCAACAATCGTTCTTCTATTTCCCGATAGCTCTCCAACGACTTTGCAATCCGTTCTTCCGACAGTTATTTCGCATTGTCTTTCATGTAAACATCATAACCGGTATCGTTCATACCGAAAGTCAGTGTCACATAAGTCGGTTTTCTGTCGAAAACGTCATAATCCAGCCGGTCTTTGATATCCCATGCACTCTCTCCGCCAATTCCGGCATTCATGATAGTAATCGGCTGGTCGGGAAAGCGGGTCATGTAATATAGCCAGATAAATGAATGATAATGTCCGCCATGAGTAATGCTGTTTCCCACAAATACCACACGCTCCCCCTTTTCGAACCGGGGAATTGCAGTCTGTGCCTGCAGGCAGCCACAACTCAGACAAATCAAAGATAACAACCAGAATATCTTCATCTCTACTTTTATATATCCAGTTTATTCTGCTCTACTTTTCCGTACTGTTTCACCAATACACTCACGCCACCTTTCAGCAGTTCGGGTGCTGCCTCCATACTGATCACCTTTTCTTCGCCCGGCATCAACGTTACATAATTATCGGACATGATAACAGGAAGCACGCGTTCTTGTGTAGTCTTATTGACAAGTCTCATCCGATTGGCAAAAGCCACCATACCGGAATTGTTCTTCACAGCTATTTTCATCTTTCCGTCAGCCATCGATTTATCGACCAACCGGCAAGACAAATCAGCTTCCGGAAGTGTATTCAGCAAGGTATAATCAAGGTCTCTCACGCCATTCCGCCAATAGAAGTTTTCGGAGAGCAGATCACCCTTAGCATCTGTCAGTTCCAGTTTAATGAAATGAAGCGGAGTCAGTTCTTCTATTCCCTTCGGCTTCTCACCGTAGACTTCGAACTCAAACAATGAATATCCGAATGATGTGGCACGACTGATACCTGCCAGTTTTACATAACGGGCAGCAACCGGTTCCAGCTCAATCTGTTCCGTACCGCCTTTTCCTTCCTTATTGGTATAAACGGTTTTCCACTCCTTCGCATCATTCGAAACTTGCAGCTCATATCTCTTAGCACAAGCCGCTTCCCATTTCAAAATTACTTTTTCTATTTTCTCCTCTTTGCCAAGATCAATGTATATCCATTGAGGATCGCTGTATGCACTTTCCCAACGGCTTCCGGCACCTCCGTCAGCCACCATCGAAGCACTTTTAGAAGCACTTGTTGAGGAAGATGCAATGACATTCTTTCCGTAAGCCAGATTGAAGGGGTTAAAGTTCAACGTAAATGCTTCAGCTATATCGCTGGCTGCCACGTCTACCTGTTTTGTCTGGCCGTATACAGTAACTTCCTTTCCATTCAGGTCGTAGATGGTAGCTTTGGCTGTTGCCCCTTTCAGGTCCTTCGCCGTAGTGTTGACTGCTTTTATGCTGTTATTGGAAGCATTCCATTGGATATGCAGAGGTTCACAAGCCTTTTTCGCCCCCCAGTAAGCACCTGTAGGATCGTAATAATAATCGTAAGTCTGCCATACAAACGAAGGATAGGCAGGATGGCTCATCCAGATGAGAAGTCCAGCGGCGTCATTCCACATCTTGTCGTTCCAAGCCTCATACATTCCTTTCATTACTTCGATATTCAGCAACTGTGCCTTCTCGCAGAACTCTTCCAGTCCGAATGATTCTCCATACTGGGTGTTCACTGAATTCTTGTAGTTTATAGGATTGGCGTTGGATGCTTCCTTACCGAAGAAATGCTTGTTCCATACGTTATCGTCATCATTCTTCAACTGCTCGTCAGTAGGCAGAGGCCACCAGTCTTTCTGCGGGATAAACTCTTTCACACTTTCGAATGTAGGGAAAGTAGCCGTACCTATCTCTGTACGCATACCGTAACCGTGATCAATACCATACGGATAAGCCGGTGTATTAAATGCCAGATTGCTGCCTGATGTTTCAAAATGATGTCTTGGAGGCTGATTTCCCCCCCAGCCACTTCCGGACAATCCGTCCTGATTGGAGCATGACTTGTACATACGGTCATTGTTATCCTCTTTGGCAATCATTTCACGCAGGTAATTATCCAAATCGGGTGTCGGATGCGTTTCATTGGCTCCACACCAGATAGCGATGGAAGGATGGTTTCTGAGACGTCTGACTTTATCAAGGGCATTCGCCTTGAACGCTTCCGGTTGGGCTACATCATTATATGCCACATACAGCCAGAAGTCATTCCATACCATTATTCCGTATTTATCACAATAGTCATAAAACTCATCATCGGTCACACAACCTGTCCACAGACGAATCATATTGTAATTCATCTCCTTATGCAGACGGATCTTCGTTTCATATTCTTCACCCTGGCAACGAAGCAGATACTCACTCATTCCCCAGTTTCCACCTTTCAGGTAAATCTTCTGCCCATTGATAAAGAATGTCAGTACAGGATATCCCACTACGTTATCTACCATCTTATACTCATACTTCTTGATACCGAATGTCATTTCCTTTACATCCGACACCTGTCCGTCAACCGAACAAGTCAGTTGGCAGGTATAGAGATTAGGTTCACCATAACCATTCGGCCACCAAAGTCTCGGGTTATCAATGACCAGCTGTTTTATTTCTTCTTTATCTATAAATAATTTGGCTGTCGTTCCTCCCTCTACCCGTATATCTTTAGAAAAGGAAATGTTTCCCGGCTGAATAACTCCAGCAACAACCACTTCCTTCGGAGAAGAAGAAGCATTTCTGATATCTGTCGAAATGGATATCTCAGCTTGCTGTAAAGTCGGCAACTCGGAACGTACCCACGGGTCTTCCATAATTACATCTCCGGTAACAGCAAGGTAGGCATTACCTGTGATACCCGCCAAACGTCCTGGTATATAAGGCATCCAGTCCCAACCGGCACCTGCCAGATAACTGGGGCTGCAAGCAACTCCATACGGGTCTTTAGCTTTACGCGTCTTTTTCTGGTCGGGATCGGTGATCAAGACGGCTATCGCATTCTTGCCGGACTTCTTAACCAAATCAGTCACATCAAATTTTGAACGCAACATATGACCGCTTACATCTTTCACAGATGTTTTCGTTCCTGATATCTTCTCTCCGTTAAAATAGAAATCAGCAAAGCGGTTGGTATTGTCAAAATGGAGCCATACACGCTTTCCTTCCGAATAAGATACCGGAAGCTCAAATTCTGTACGATACCAGAACGGACGGTTATAAAACGTCTCGTCTACTTTATAAATATTATCAGCGTAATTAGGATCGGGAACAATTCCTGCTTCAACATAAGCAGTAAAAACAGTTCCCGGTACTACACCCTTGACAAAACCGGACATTTCAAATCCCGGAGTAGATATCTGTTCTCCGGTCATATTCTCCAAATCCGCCTGGGGTTTCACTTCCCAAAGAATCTGCGGGTTCGAACTGTTCAACGACATCTTTGTACTCTGCTCCGCACATCCCGTCTGGATAAGAGCAAATACTGCCGATACTATAAAAAGACCAAGTTTATTCATCATGCTATCAAGATTTTAAAGTAACAATTAGTTTTGGGGATCTTTATTTAATCAGATCCCCCATTCAGTGTTAGGCTTATCACCCATAAACAGCTCCAATGTTCCTCCGGCTGCAATATCTGCAAAGTCCAGATAACACTTATTGTATTCCTTGCCGTTCAGCAAAGCCTTCTGTATATATAGATTATTTGCGTTGTTATCGTGTGCAATCACTGTAAATATTTCTCCTGAATAATACTTCGGATCCAGTCGGAACTCTACCTTATCAAAAACAGGACTTGTTATTTCCATCCGCGTGTTCCCCGGACAAGAAGGATGAATGCCGGAAGCAGCCAGAATATACCACGCCGACATCTGTCCAACATCCTCATTTCCTACAATCCCTTCTACTTTGTTGGCATATGCCTTTTCACAAATATGACGTGTCCACTTCTGCGTATCCCATGGCGCACCCAACTGGTTGAAGAGGAAAGGAACAAAATGTACCGGTTCGTTGGCGTGATTATAATATTCATTCCACAACAAGTTGGAAGGAGTCTTATCAAACAGATTAGTCAG
>OGIK01002085.1_pt1 | contig 13996 bp, 8 predicted proteins | sample 1571781 | NCBI WGS metagenome assembly OGIK01 (sample SAMEA2581956, study PRJEB24529) | metagenome | biome: Human gut stool | place: China | collected 2011
CCGCTCCGGTCTTCTCGGACGCATTAAAGAGTCCCTGGACGCGTCCGGAGTCACCTATGTGGAGCTTGGCGGTGTTGTCCCAAACCCACGTCTTTCCTTAGTCCGTGAGGGGATCGAGCTCTGCAGAAAGGAGGGCGTTGATTTTCTTCTCGCTGTCGGCGGCGGCAGTGTCATCGACTCCGCGAAAGCCATCGGTTACGGTCTCGCGAACGACGGTGATGTCTGGGATTTCTATGAGCACACCCGTCAGGCATCCGCATGCCTTCCGATCGGCGTTGTTCTGACGATCGCGGCTTCCGGAAGTGAGATGAGCAACAGCTCTGTTATCACAAACGATGAAACACTGGAAAAACGCGGCTACAACAATGATATCTCCCGCGCTGTAGGACGAAACTGCAAATGTAAAGTGTTGCAAATCCGTATACCACCTTCTCCCAGTCCTTCAGAACGAAATAACTGGAGGTAATGATGATCATATCGCAGATCAGTATGACTCTTCCCAAGGTTATGTCCCGGTATTTGTTGATGATGGCGGCAATGACGTCCGTACCGCCGGTGCTTCCGTTGGCGCAGAACGCAACTCCGATACCGCCGCCACAGAACGATGCTCCGATGACGCATGCCATGAAAGGTTGGTCGCGAAGAAGGGAAACGCCTGATGCCAGTTGCTGGATAACGGACAGGAAGAAAGTCAGGGTGAATACTCCAAAAATAGTTTTAATACAGAACTTTAATCCCAATAACTTAAGCGCAAGCAACAATAAGAAAAAGTTAATGCTGAAATATGTATACTGTACCGGGAATCCCGTTGCCCAATATACAATAGAGGCAATACCCGGCACTCCGCCCGTCGTAATGTCGTTGGGGAGTAGGAAAACGGTCCATCCGATGCCATAAAGTATCATACCTACGGCGATCATCACATAATCTTTGGCTTCCCGAAGGATAGTCTGTCTAGAGGGTTTTAAAATATCTGCTTTCATATAGGTGATTATAATAATCAGTAAAGTGCCGAACATGAACTTACGGATAACCTGACTTTTTCCCAGTCTGGCTATCCGTAAGTTTATATATTAATAAGGTATAATGGCTTATTCGGCAAAAGCATGTCTGTAACCTTGCACTTTGTTCCATCCGCCACGGGTGAAATCAGGAACTTCTACCGGAGCAGAACCGTTTTCGATGGAGAGTCTGGTCAGTTCGGCCATACAACACCATTCTGCGAGGTCGTAAACGTCCATGTCCAGTGGCAAACCATTGCGCAGACAGTATACCAGACGATAGTCCATGATATAATCCATACCGCCGTGTCCACCTACTTTCTTGGCAGTTTCTTCCAGTTCTTTGTGAATAGGATCTTTGTATTTAGCCATCAATGCTTTTTTTACATCTTCAGATACAGAACCGTGTGCGTTCAGCTTTTCGTGATTCGGCACATCATTAGAGTCTACTTGTGTAGGTCTTAGACAGTATTCCTCAATCGGATATTTGCTGGCATAGCCATCAGCTCCAACTACCTGGTACATACGGCTGTAAGGACGGGGAGTCATTACATTGTGCTGTATCAGCATTGTTTTGCCGTTCTCCGTACGGATGAGGGTTGTGGTCTGGTCTCCGTTCTGGAAGTCTTTTACTTCTTTTCCGGTAGACTTTTTAATGTATGCCGGACCGTTCACAGCTTTGGTGTCCATAGCTACGAGAGTTTTCATACGGTCGCCACGGTGAATATTGAGTACCTGGCAAGCCGGGCCCATACCATGAGTTGCATATACATCACCACGATGTTTCTGATTGTAGTCCATACGCCAGTTGTTCCAGTAATACGGCCAGAAGTCTTCCAGATTGTGTATATAAGCACCTTCTACGTGAAGTACCTCACCGAATACACCTTGTTGTGCCATATTGAGTGAAGTCAGTTCAAAGAAGTCATATACGCAGTTTTCCAGTTGCATACAGTGTTTGCGAGTCTTTTCAGAAGTGTTGATTAGCTTCCAGATTTCATCCAGTGTCATAGCGGCAGGTACTTCGATGGCTACATGTTTGCCATGTTCCATAGCGTATACACCCATGTCTGCATGGTGTTTCCAGTCTGTAGCTATGTATACCACGTCGATATCGTCACGTTCGCAGAGCTTTTTCCATGCTTTTTCGTCTCCTGCGTAGGAAGCTGCTTTCGGCAGACCGGCTTTCTCCAGTATCTTTTGAGCATTTTCAACACGTTCGGGGAGAAGATCGCATAAAGCTACAATCTGAGTTCCCGGAATATGTGTCCAGCGTTCAACCGCACCGGGACCGCGCATTCCCAATCCGATAAAGCCTACACGAACCGTTTCAAGTTTAGGAGTAACGAGTTGGATTACATCTTGCTGATTTGCCGGACGAGCCGGAGTTTCTACTTTAATCGGAGAGAACTTTGCTTTTGTCTTTTGAGCAAAACTGGTCTGGCAGGTCAACAATGCAAGACCGATGAGTGTGTTAAGTAGTAGTTTCTTCATCTTTCTTTTAATTTTTAATTGGGGGTTATTAATTGGTTTTTCATTTCGGTGTCAAAAATACTAATTAATTAATCAATCCAGTGTAATTATTGTAGATATTTTCATTGCCCGTCTATATTTTTGGTAGAAAAAGAGTCGCACTATTCGCTATGTTATAATGATATTTTCGGCATCGCCCGAACAGTGAGCGATGCCGTTTCTACATCTGTAATGTGTGTTAAGTTAAATTATTCTTATAACAGAATACGTTTTCCGTCAGCTTGTACGGCATATAATTTGGCATTCACCATCAATATAGATGAAGGAATCTCGAAAGTCGTGAAGGTAGAAAAATAAAGTAATTTTCCATTTTCATCATTCTCTCTGAGTTCAAAAGCCACAGCTTCATCTCCGTTTTGGATGGAGACCTTGCGTCCTGCCAGCTCTGCCGTGATAGCTTTGGTTATCTTCTGATTTTCTTTGAATTGAGTGTAATATCCGACATCTCCGACTGCCGAATAGCGGTAGTCATTCGATGGAAACTCACTTTTCTTTCTGTCTTCAATGTATTGGAAAGCATGTTTCGGGGCAGGGAATTGTGCCATGTATTCTTTTGCTTCCCGAATCATCGCATCACTTACATAGTATTTGTATGTTCCATACTGTTCGATAGTCGTATTGACAGGTTCGAAGAATCCCCACATCTCGAAAAAGTCTGTCAGGTTCTGATTGGCGGCTTTACTTGCCATTTTGGCAAATTCAAGTTGCTTTTTCCCGGGATCTTCACCTTCGGTCATATTCACTTCACGCATCAGTTTGAAAAGTGTTTGCCAGAAATCTGTTTTATATTCGCATCGGTGATAGTAAATCCATAGTTGCCAGTTCATTCTCATATGCGTTTCTGTGTCTTCGTTCTGGTGGGTTGCGTCTCCCATATTATACCAAGCCTGCCCGTTGGCATAACGGGCGGTTGCAACGCTTCCTAACCCGTTACCACGCGATTTGTATTTTCCTAATTTATAGATAATGAAATTAGAGAACAGATTATTAGATGATTCGGTAGAACTGGCCCAGTTAATAGCTGCCTGATGAACATGGCCAATTTCATGAGCTGGTCCCCACGCGTTATCTTCCGCCGCCATTACATTATCTTCCAACAAGATATTGCCTAAGTAGGTATAGACAAATCCGATTTGATAGTCAGAAGCCCACATATAACTTCCTTCCGGTGAGATGGCAAATAAATGGTTGTTGACTTGTGATGGGCGTACATCGTCAATTCCCATTAATTCTTGTTGCCAGCCGACAATGTTATCCCATAGATGGATAGCTGAGAGGATGTTGTTGGGTACATATTCCAATAATTTGTTGCGGTGGAAATAGAACATGATCTTTTCACCGCGTATGCAGAAGTATTTGTGTGTTGATTTTTTCAATAATTCAGCGTATTTTTCGTCTGTCTTATGTTCTTTCAGGTCGAAGAAACCGTTCACTGTGCCACTTCCGAGTGGTATGTGAATTTTGATGGGTTTTGCTGTATTTGAAGTCAGTTCGGTGTTGTACATGACAAACAATTGTCCTTCTCCTTTCATAGTCAGTTTGTTGACTCCGGGATTTAGCATATAGACATCGCCTGAAGAAGCTGTTTGCTTGTATTCTGTTCCTGTTTCCCAAATACACTGCATTGAAATATTCTGTCCGTATGTGTCACCAACCAATACGATGATATCGTCTCCTGCCTTGACGGATATACCAGTCGGATTGTCGAGATCACTATATTTCTTAGTCATTAATTTATCCGCCCATTCAGCAATATTACTGTATGGTTCATAGCTGCGAATGCGAAATTCTTTTTCCCATTTGTCGTATGTATTGTCACGAACCGCTTCTGCTATTCTGACGAAATAGTCTGGCAGAGCTTGTATCTGTTCGTTGGTGACGTTGTTCTTTATTTCCGTACAAGTTATATCGGTGAATACGGTAAGAAGTTGTTTATCCAGTGTTTTATCCGTATTTGTTTTGTAAAATTCCATTTCATCACAGCTTACAAAATCACCCAGACCGCTTAATACTTCGAATTTGATTCCGGTCGCTTTTATGCCTTCTGAAAATGAAACTTTGGAAGGAGCATTCTGCTCTTTAAAGTCATATTCTCCCTGTAATGTATAATCTGATCGGTCAGGATTGGTTGTTGTATATACTTTGACCTTTCCGAAGTTTCCATTACCGGATCGTGTATAATAAATTAAGTAGTCTATTTCCGTATCTCCTTTAAAATAGTATTCCAGCGTGACAGGGAATTTGGCGGATTGTCCCCACGGAGTGTGGAAAGGGGCAGCTCCATCAGTTGAAAATTTGCCATCATATGTATTTTCAATATCCTGTCCCTCCTGATGCTCACTCGCTTTGCCTCCGGTTGGTGTAACCTTGATGTCACCCTCAACAATTACTTCGCCTTTGGCATATTGATTAACGGTGATAGTATAGGTAGCAGTAGTTGATGTTACTTTTATGTTGGCTGTTCTTTTGGTTTCGCCTGTATTTTCATTCACTGTAATTCTCAGGAAAGTTCCTTCTGCTGCTGTCTTTTGTTTTGAGCATTGTAGCCAGTTTGCTTCATAAGAGACACTCCATTGAGCTAACTCCATAGATGTGTTAATTGGAATCTGGACAGACGTACTTGATTTATCCAGATTTTGTATCAGATATTCTTCACTGATACTGAAGGAGCTATTTATAATCGATTTTTCGGTATCCTTGCATGCCAGTGAAACTGTGAATAGAGTAAAAAGGGCTAACAGGTTAGTAATGAATCTTTTTATTGTCATTTTTTTGCTGTATTAGTTTTTAAGATAGATGAGGTATAAAAGGGTGAATCAAAAGTCTGACTCACCCTTTGTCTCTCATTTATTATTCGGACAGTATGAACAGACTAAATTCGCTCCATACAAAGAAGGAACCACCGGTCCAGTTGCTTTCACATTCAAAGCGTAAGGTGTTGGCAGCATTGTCTATTGAAACGTCGGGAGAAACATAAACTCCTGCAGCACCTGACGGGAGACCATCTTCATCCCACGCAAAACGCTTGTAAAGTTGTAAATTGTTCTCATTCGTTCCTGTATATAAATTGAACCATGCCAAAGCGGCATTTCCGTTATTTGATCTGTTTGTATAGGTGAAACGGAATGTCTTAGTTGATACGGGCAATTTTACTTGAACATAATGCTTGTCGGCAATTGATACACTCCACGCGCTGTGGAAGTAGGTACCTATGTCTCCATCCAATAAATTAGCTAAGGAACCTTCTGACGGTTCTATTGCATTACTGGAAAGCATGTCCGCTGTCAGACTGTATTTTTCAACAGATGCAACCAGTATAAATGGATTCGTGTCGAATTCGAAACCGTCTTTTCCATTAATTTCCAGAATCTTTATACCCACATTTCCGGAGGTCTTCGTAAACTTAGGGATATTAACCTGAACAGAAGATGTGTTTCCAGGCTCAAATGAGATGATATCCGAAACTAACGTTGCTCCTTCTAAGGTAGTAGTAGTTTCATCAATTGCTACTTTACAGGTGAAATTCCATTGGTTTTCGACTTGCAATCCTAAAGCAAGATCAATGATACCTCCACTTTGTGATAAATATTTAGTCACGGTTCCTGAACTGGATTCAGTGACTGAAAGAGATGGAGTAATAATCTCCGGTTTCAGAACTAATGTGTTTTTATCCGCCAGGATGGAATCGGATGTACTGGTCAGCATGATTGGAAGAACACACGTTTGTCCCTCTTCAAGAGTCTGCTCAAAGATTTCTATCTCGTTGGTATTCAACTGTAAATTGATGATCTTATAGGTTTCAGCAGAAGAATAATCGAGTTCTTCCATGTTGAACGAATAACAATTGGCAGGCATTGCCACATAGTCCAAACCTCTCTCGGAGATATACTTCTCAAAATTGACTGCATCCATTGCACCGATATGGGCAGAAGCTGTCAATGTGGGTTGACTTCCGGATTTAATGACCGTTATTGAATAGTTAGTAGCCTCTCCTGTTTTATAAAGATCTACGGCTTGCTCACCGGTGGTCTGCAGTGATAGTATTTTCTCATATTCCTGCGGATAGGTATCGTCATAATTGTCGCAGGAAGTATTCATCAGAATCATCCCGCACAAACACAATGCTATTGATATATGTTTCATATATATTCTATATTGTTATGAATGAATAAAAAATAATTAATATCCGGGTGCTTGTACCATTTGCGGATTTTTGTATACTTCGTTGTAGAATACCGGATTCAGGTACATGCGGTTTTCCCACACATAAGGTGCATCAACTGTAGTTCGTTTATTAAATTCTTCGAATGTGGGACTTTGAACTTCTGCATTCAATCCTTCCCGTTTGTTTGCTCCAAAGTACTTGGCTCCTTCTGCCCAACGGCGGACATCGAAGAAGCGGTGACCTTCGTTCCATAATTCAACAAAACGTTCATTGTGTACCCAGTCTTTTATTGTCATATTATTTGTGATATCAGCCAATGTTAATTTAGGGATTCCGGCACGTTCACGAACAGGATTTAGTGCATCAATGGCTTCCTGTGTATTTCCTAATGCTGCATGGCATTCTGCTACGTTTAGGTAGAGTTCGGCCAGGCGGAATAAGATAGTAGGTGCGCTTGTTCCGCTTGTAGAACCGCCGGCTGTATAGAATTCAGTTACCGGATCAACAAACTTTTGTGTCAGGAACCCTGTGACACTATGGTCACGATTAAATAGAGACGGATTGTAACCGTGCATTTCCGAATTCCTCATTTCCAGTTTCAGAGGAGAACCGGCCGCAAATTTAGTTCCGTAGTCACCACCGTCAAAAGCCATCCATGCATAGAAACGAGGTTCACGACCCACATTCAATTTGATAATGTCTTCCCGTGAAGAGATACCTGCTGACTCAAACCATTCAGAGGAAGGAGTAAAGTCAAGGTCTTTTTCAGGTAGTTTCCCGTTAGCTGTATAGAAATGTTCGAACGTATATAATGTAGGAGATACACCACTATAACCAGCATGCCATGTTCCATCCGATTTCTTCAGAATACGAAGCGGATAACGGGAATAAAAATCAAACTGGTTGGATAATCCCCAGATAATTTCTTTGTTTCCTTCAGATTCACGTGTACTTACGGCATAGCGCATCTTCATTACGTTTTTCAGGAATTCTCTATTATCTTCCACGTCTGCTACTCCGGGAACAAAAGGTAAGTTCAGGGATTGTCGGGAGTAATATTCGTCGTCATCGTAAAGTTCACGGTCACCGGAAGTTGTAGCTAATGTAAGTGCTTCCTGACATGCGGCCAGTGCTCTTTCCCATTTGCTCTTGTCATAAGTATTGCTTACCAAAGCTTTACCGTAACCCGGAGTCTCGAAATTCTCATTCTGCCAGTTAGGATAGGGGAAACTTCCGTTCCATAAAGGAGATGCGGCATAAAGTAGTAAACGGGCTTTTACAGCTTTGGCTATAGTAGATGTGGCGCGTCCCCATTCATTGGTAACGGTGCGGTTGGCAGGAAGTACTTTGGCGGCTTCATCCAGCTGGTTCGCAATCCAGTCTACACAATAGTCAAAGTGAAAACGTCCATTATACTCTGACGTTGGGGTATCCATCGGGATGTACGAGTCTGTAATTGGGATGGGACCATATCTTCTTAAAGTAGCGAAGTGGTAATAAGCTACCAGGAATTGGCATTCGGCTCTCCATTGTTCCTTTTCTGCATCAGATGCAATGTCGCTTCCCGCATTTTCCAACTTTTGCAAAAACAGATAACATTGTCCTATATATTGGTAAGTAGTTCCCCATAGCCAGTCTTGGTTAGTGGATGATGCAGTGTTAAATGCATAGGCGCCCCAATAACCGTCTGTGTTCCATGAATAAGGTAATACATATTCGTCTGTCGTAGAGTTTATTTCCCCCAAATAGGCACTGGGTAAGTCTGTACTGACACCTCCATAACAGGAATAAAGAAATCCTAAAGCTCGGGTAGGGCTTGACATTGCGTCATCGATATTGGGTTGTTCGGGTGGAACAACGTCTAGATAATCACATGAGGTTAAGCCCAATGCAGTGATAATAACTGCTATACTTATATTTTGAAAGATGCGTGTTAGTTTCATATTTTTTCTCATAATAAATTAGAATTGAAGTTGAATTCCGACATTGACAGTCTTTTGCATAGGATAACTGTTCCAAGAAGACAGTTCAGGATCCCAAAGGTCAAACGGACTAAAGGTGAATAGATTGGCTGCGCTGACGAAAATACGTCCATAAGGTATTTTATATCCTACTTCTACATTCTTCAATCGGAGGAAAGAACCATTTCTCAACCAGTAACTACTGTTCACTGTATTGTTGGCAACGTCTGTTGCAAGTAGTCCCAAACGAGGATATTTTGCATCCCAATTCAGTTTTTCTTCTGACCAGTAATTATCGGCTATATATTTTAATACATTTCTGTTACCGACGGCTATTCCTTCTTGGAAAGGGTCAATACCGTTTGTCATGATAGAACGCAGGGCAGAGCCACTGAAGAAGACACCAAAATCAAACTTCTTGTAGTTGACAGTTCCGCCAAATCCGTATTGTAAGCGTGGGGTACTTCCATATTTGGAGATCATCGTCTGGTCATCCGAGTCAATGATACCATCACCGTTAAGGTCACGATATTTAATATCTCCGACCTTGGGTGTAGAACCCAAATTCTGGGCAGGGCTGTTATCTATTTCTTCTTGTGACTTGAATAAGCCTTCTGCTATGTAGCCGGTAATGCGTGAATAAGGTTTTCCGGTTTCTGACTTCCATATAGTTGGATATTCCGGTTCATCCACATAGACCATTTTATTTTTGTTGTAGGTGAAGTTTGCCTGTAGACTGACAGACAAATCTCTGGAGAAGTTATTGGCATAATTAATACTGAATTCCACTCCTTTATTATCCATTTTACCAATATTACTCCAAGGTTTGGCAATATGATAAGCCAGCGATTGTGGCCATGCTTCACGGTTCATGAAGATGTCATAACGCTTGTCGTAGAAATAATCGAAGGTAAATGTCCAGTTTCGGAACAATGTAAAATCAATACCGATATCGAGCTTTTTTACTTTTTCCCATCCCAAACCGGACATGGCGTAGTATGCCATCTGAGGACCTCCTAATTGGTAGTCCATATTTTGTCCGGAAGTCCATTTCAGATAAGACAGGTCGTTGTTTGTAATCTTGTCTATATACAGGTAATAACTTCCGCCGGCTGTTGCCAGATCGTCGCTACCTACAAGACCGTAGGAACCTCTGATTTTGAGATTGTCCACTACATTTTTCATTGGTTCGAAGAAAGCTTCATTGCTTATCACCCATCCTAAAGACACGGCAGGGAAGAATCCGAAACGGTCTTCTTTGGCCAGACGTTCGGTCCCGTTGTAACCGAAGTTAAACTCAAACAGATAACGTTGTCCGTAATCATAAGTAAGACGTCCGGAAAGGCCTTGATTGCGGTTGGGTAACACATCGCTTCTGTATTCGCGTTGTTTGTAGAGTAACATGGCACCTACATTATGCAGACCGAATTGACGGGCATAGTTTAGGTTGAACTGTAATTCAAATGTTTGGTCGGAAGACTTTCCGATAGCCGACTGACTGATATAATCGCTGCCATTCGAATTTAGCAGTTCCAATTCATAATTCGTATTTTCCAGGTCGGTTTCATCGTAGCTTCCGCTTTTTATGCGATAATAATAAGGAGCAATGCTACGATCAAAGTAAGAACTTGACCAGGTTTTGAAATTTACAAAAGCATTAATTTTAAGCCCTTTAGTGATAAAATCCAAATCCTGATCTATCTTGATAACTGTGTTAAGTGTATTTTCGTTCGTTTCGGCAAATGATGTCATCATCCTGGCATAGGGGTTCGTGTATAAGGTACTTCCTGAGATGATGTTGTTGCCGTACATGATACGCCCGTCTTGACTTGGATAAGTAACCGGAAATTCTATGGGGGTAGTAGTCAGAATCTGTTTGAACAAATTCTCGCTTGATACATTCGGGCTTTTTTTCTGACGGATCTGAGCGTTCATATTCATTTTGATTGTTGTCGTCGGCGTCAGTTTATAAGCAATATTATTCTGGAAGGTATAGTTCATTATATTAATATTGTTGTTCCATGAATATGCTTTCCCTGTGTTCAGCAAGCCTGAATCATGGCTGACATCCAAACTCATGTAATATTTAACTTTAGAACCACCACCGGAAATGTTGACGTTGGCACGTTGGCGCATACTCATGTTTTTGAACAATACGTCTTGCCAGTTTACATCGGGGTATAGGTATGGGTTGACTCCGGATGCCGTGCGTTCCATGTCTGTAGCACTGTATTTGGGTGTAGCGGAAGAGTTTCTGGCTAATGAAGCTTTATTATACATATCCATGTAAGTAGCTCCGTCCACAAATTCCGGGAACTTGTCTAAGTAGTTGAAAGAGTTTTCCGCTGTAACGTTGATGGATGTTTTACTATTGTATTCTCCGCCTTTAGTTGTGACGATCATTACACCGTTAGCTCCGCGTGAACCATAGATAGCGGTGGCAGATGCATCTTTAAGGATAGAGAAGCTTTCAATATTCTCGGCTGGCACATAATTAAGGTCACCGGATGATATTTCTACATCATCCAATAAAATCAGAGGAGTTGCTCGTCCACCAAAAGTACCGATACCGCGAATGTAAAATTCGGCACCGGAGCCAGGCTCTCCGGAGTTTGTTTTTGCGATGACACCCGCCAACTTTCCGGCAAATGAGTTGGACAGGGTAGATGACGGCAGTTTGAGGCTGGCACCTTTTATACTTGTGATAGCTCCTGTTACGCTGACCTTCTTTTGGGTACCGGAACCGACTACGACAACTTCATTCAAGGTATGATCGTCTCCTTCCAGTACAATTTTGATATTCCCTAGATCTTCTACAGGAACTTCACGAGTTTTATATCCGATGTAAGTTACGACAAGGATCGTCTTATTGTCGGGTATGGAAAGACTAAAATTACCATCAATATCCGAGATTGTACCAGTGTTCTTGTCACCTTTAATCGTGATGTTAGCTCCAATGATGGGGCTATCGTCCACTGCGTCTATGATAGTACCGGTTACAGTACGTTTTTTCTTTTGTTGGGTGTTATTCGTTTTTTGTACGTTGAGAATAACCTCTTTGTTTTTTACGATATAGCTAATACCGCTGTCTTTGAAAACTTCATCCAGAATCTCGTCAATAGGACCATTACAATTAATGTCTTTCCGTTGTTTGTCTTCGAGATCTGCTGCATTGTAGAAAAACGTGTAGTCGCTGTTTTTTTCTATAAGCTGGATAGCTTGCATAATAGTGATTGATTGCCCCTTGATAGATATGTGTCCCTGAGCTCCAAGAGCGGACAAGGGGTAAAAGAGCAAAACGAGTGCGATATGCTTCAGATATCGCCTCCGGTAACAACTGTGATTTTTTTTCATGATTTAACTTGTTGTGAGGTTAAATATTGGGTTAATTATTAGAAATATGGTTAATTATATATTACTATTTTACTATTCTGTTTTTTGTATGTGAGGTTAAGGCTGAAACAAAGCTTCTCTATTACGTCATCCAATGTTTCATCATAACGGATGCTACCTGTGAATGAAGATTGTTTAGTAAACTTTCCTTCTAGAATTATATTTGATTGGTATATTTGATTTACAATTGAAATGAGCTGGGGTAATGGGGTTTCTTTGAAGTTGTATCTTCCGTCCTTCCAATTGATATCCATTACATTCTCAACTAATGTTTGTGCATTGTTTGGATTATACATTACCTTTTGCGATGGAGACATGATAATTTTCTCTCCTGTAGATTCTACATTAAATTCTATTTTACCATGAAACAGCGTGATTTCATTTTTTTCAGCATTAGTTTGCTTGATTTGAAAACAGGTTCCCTTTACTTCTATAAAAGCTTTATTAATATGTACTTGGAAGAAACTGCCTTCATGTTTATATACTTCAAAAAATGAGTTGCCTTCTAGCCATACTTCTCTTTTTTTGTTAAAGGCTTTTGTGTATTTAATGGAACTACCTGATTCCATCCATACTTTTGTACTGTCCGGTAAAACGTGCATTTGGTTTTGTTGTGCTATCACCATTATAAATTCGTCGTTAATATTATCTCTGACTGAATTCATCCAAAATCCTCCTATTGTTAGTAAAAGAGCGAGTGAAGCTACGGCAAAATACCATCTTAGTTCTGTTAGAACTAAGATAAAAAAATGACTTTTCGAAAAAAAAACTTCTTTTTGGTTAGTGGTTAATTTATTGAATATTAGCTCATTGTAATTTTAATGATAGTTTTTCTATTTTTTTTATCGAAGGGATGTGGGGGTAGACTTAACTCAAGTGTATTTATAATATACGAGTAATAATAAATAGAATAATAACAAAGTAAGATAGGATGGATAAAGATACAAAGATGAGTTTGATTAAAGATTTGCTGGCAGGACGGCTGACTAAAAAGCAGCGGAGAAGCTATGCTGACCTGGAATCAGTGGATAGAGAACTTAAAATACAATGGAATGAATCAGAAAATAAAGCTATAGATTTTAAAATAAAAGAACAGATATGGGAAAGAGTAAAAGCAAGATGTGTAGATAGGAAAAGAAACAAAGTTCTAACAGAACTTAGTTGAATTTAATAATTAGAATAGATTTTGAAGACATTATTAAAGGAAAAAAGGTAACTTTATTATAAATAAAAATCAAAAAAAATGTTGTGGTTAATGGTTATTTCTTTATTTTTGTAACACAATTGAAAAGAGATGGAGGAGACAATAATTCTGGAAAAGGTAAAAGCGGGAGATGCGGCTGCATTTTCTTTGCTGTATGACCTTTATTGGCTGAAGGTTTATAACTTTGCACGACTTTATGTCACTTCATCTTCCGTGATTTCAGAAGTAGTTCAGGATGTTTTTGTGAAAGTTTGGGAGTCCAAAGAGTTTCTTGATATTACCAAGAATTTTGATGGGTTGCTTTTTATGATTACCCGTAATATTATATTCAATTATTCGCGTAGACATTTTAATGAGCTGAATTTTAAAATGACAGTTCTGAAAGGACTTGAAAATTCTTATGATATAGAAGAGGAATTGGATGCTGCTGATTTGAAGAACTATATTGATAAATTGATTTCGCAACTTCCGGCCAGACGGCAGCAGATCTTTAGAATGAGCCGCGAAGAGCATCTATCTAATCGGGAAATCGCGGAACGTTGTGCAGTCAGTGAAAAAGCAATAGAACGGCAGATTACCTTAGCATTGAAGTTCATCAAAGAGAACCTTCCTTTATTTGTTGTATTTATGGGATAAAGACTCAAACGTATTCATGCTCATGCTTGAGCCTGAATACGTTTAATTGCCTATATGGTGTTTTTTATTTTTTCAGTTTAAAGAAAGGGTTCTTGCTAATCTT
>OGIK01002091.1_pt1 | contig 13974 bp, 10 predicted proteins | sample 1571781 | NCBI WGS metagenome assembly OGIK01 (sample SAMEA2581956, study PRJEB24529) | metagenome | biome: Human gut stool | place: China | collected 2011
TACATTAAAGCCGGACACGGACAGTTCAATGTAAACATACTAGAGTAGTATAGGACATTTCTATAAGGCTGTCAATATATAAAATGACATTTTTTTCAAAAAATACGGATAAATTTAAAATGTCAGGGACATACTAATTGAAATCAGTGGACGAAAACGATACGCCACAAGAGAGAAAAGAGGAGAAACGCATATGTACCAGATCAGGACAGACCTAGCATTAGAGACACAGGAAAAAATGCAGGAAGATAAGGTGGAACTGAAAGGAGTCCGTTTTTCGGAGGAACAGGTCAATAAAAATCTGACGATCAGCACCGTAGTGATCGAAACAGAGAACGGTGCAAAAGCCATGGAAAAACCAAAGGGAACATACATTACGATCGAGGCGTCGAATATGGACGAGGAGGACGAGGATTATCACAGAGAAATCTCAGAGCAGCTTGCGAAGGTGTTAAAACAGCTTATCAATGTAAAAAAAGAGGATGTATCTGTTTTGATCGTAGGGCTTGGCAACCGGGCAGTCACGCCTGATGCACTTGGCCCGAGAGTGGTAGATAATCTGTACATTACGAGGCACATTATCAATGAATATGGAAAATATGCTTTTGGAAAAGAGCATGTCAACCGTGTGAGCAGTATCGTGCCGGGCGTGATGGCACAGACGGGGATGGAATCCATGGAAATCGTAAATGGGATTGTAAAAGAGACAAAACCGGATGTTGTGATCGCAATTGACGCGCTTGCTGCAAGAAATACGAAGCGGTTAAACCGCACAATTCAGGTGACAGATACCGGAATCAATCCGGGAAGTGGGGTTGGCAATCACAGACATGGACTTAATGAAAAAAGCATCGGAGTCCCGGTCATCGCGATTGGAGTGCCAACGGTCGTGGATGCCGCAACCATTGTCAATGACACTATGTTTAATCTTATCACAGCCATGAATGAGAGCAGTGAACTGCAGACACTTGGAAATACATTAGGAGAATTAAACGAGACGGAAAAGTATGAACTGATCCGGGAACTGTTAGCACCGAACCTGAACACTATGTTTGTGACACCAAAAGATATTGATGAATCGGTAAAACGTCTTAGTTTTACAATTTCAGAGGGGTTAAACATTGCGTTGATCGACAGCAACATTTTTGCATAATGAATGGAAACTGGCATAAGTTGTATTATGTATTTTCATGGATATCGAAAAAGAAGATTAAAAAATAAATGTAAAAAATATATGACTGCGATATTGATTGCTGTGGCACTTTTTACTTTTTTTGTGCAGCGGAAGGAACTTTGGAGTATTGGGCAAAAAGCAGCAGTTAAAATGGCGGGAGCGCAGGTGATGAATGTGTTAGCACCCGGTCTTGGCTATGAGACGGATGAAGACAGCAGGCACATTCTTGCAAAAGCAGAAAAAATTCTGTTCCCGATTACGGAATATACGACAAAGATGCAGTCCTATGAGACGGATGCAGAGAGTACTTTGTCTTATGAGATGATCCTTGCGATGGAGGCGCTTGACGAAAACTATGTGGACGAGAACGGACAGGTTGTATTGAAAAACAATGTGGCAGAGGAAGCACAGGTGTCAGGTGATTCACAGAATATAGGAGCAGCGCAGGTGCCAGATATTTCTCAAGATGAGGAAGGGGTGCAGAACCCAGAACAACCGCAGGATGCAGATCAGTCACAGGATTTCGCACAGGCAGGAGAAAACGGTAATTCAGCAGCAGAAACCACCCTCACAGTCGCCCCTCCGGCGGTTGCAACACAGAAAGCAGTCGAGTACTCTCTGGATAAATTAAACGATTTTGATTATCTGGTGCAGAATTTTTATCAGGTTGACAGTACTACAACTGTAAAAAGTGATCAGTTAAACGTGGAAGCACTCACAGGAAAAAATATGAACATTGCGCATGATGCAGGCACTCCCCAGATTTTAATTTATCATACACATTCTCTTGAGGGGTACGCAGATTCCATTCCGGGAGACCGCTCGACGACAGTTGTGGGGGTAGGAGATTATCTGACGGAACTGCTGACACAGCAATATGGATATAATGTGATTCATGATACCGGGGAATATGATACTGTCAGAGATAAGGCTTACTCGAAAGCCGCACCGGCAATTGAACAGATTTTAGCAGATAATCCAAGTATTGATGTGGTGATCGATCTGCACAGGGACGGCGTGGGAGAGAATACAAGACTTGTCACGAATGTCAATGGAACCGATATGGCAAAAGTGATGTTTTTTAATGGATTAAGCAGGACAACAAAACTCGGTGATATTTCGTATCTGTATAACCCATACATAGCGGATAATCTGGCATTTTCGTTTCAAATGCAGCTTACCGCAGCAGAGTACTATCCGGGATTTACTAGAAAAATCTACCTCAAGGGCTACCGCTTTAATATGCACTATTGCCCGAAAACACTGCTGGTGGAAGTGGGAGCCCAGACGAACACGGTTCAGGAGGCAAAAAATGCAATGGTTCCGCTTGCGGACATTCTGAATAAAGTGCTGTCGGAGTGACAGTTGTACATATCAGAGAACGTAATGTTACTAAAATGAGGTACGAGTGAACAGTAACAACGTAATTTAATGAAAAATATAAAACTTTTGAATTTTAATGCTTTTTTTTTGGAGATATGATAAGATATAAAAAAGCAGTTTTTCTATATTACCTGCATGGTCGTTGTATTTGATACGGTCTGACATGGACTTTTTATAGTATTGGCAGCTATGGGTATAGTTGTTCACAGCGATAAGGGCGTGCAGTGTTCACAAATACTTTTAATTCTATCAATATTCCCTGAAAATCTTGCTTTTGAACACCCATTGTAATATAAAGCAGGATTGTAATCAGGTAGAAGATGGTTTACGGCATGATTTTCAGTTTGAGAATGGAACTGGAACGGCAGAAAAATGTACTTATGTATCCAGCCTGCTTTATAAGTTTTTTATTAAGGAGGAAAAGATATGAGTGGAAACAGAGAGTACAAAAGTGATGTGTTCTGCATGCTGATGCAGGACAAAAGGAGAGCACTCGAACTTTACAATGTGATGAATGGATCTTCCTATGATGATCCGGATGCTGTTGAAATGAAAACATTAGACGGCGGTATCTCATTGTCGGTCAGGAATGATGCGGCGTTTGTTGTGGATGCAAGGCTCAGTATTTATGAACATGAGTCAACTGTGTGTCCGAATATGCCGGTTCGAAGCCTTATCTACTTTACAGCAATACTTTCCGAGTATTTAAACTGCAGGGATGATGGAAGCAAAATCCATAAGAATATATATGGACGAAGACTTGTCCGAATACCGACACCACAGTTTGTGGTCTTTTATAATGGCGAAGAAAAACAGCCAGAGATACAGGAATTAAGACTTTCAGATGCATTTGAAAAACCTATGGATGATCCGAAACTGGAATTGAAATGTATGGTTTATAACATCAATACAGGAAAGAATAAGGAAATCATGGATCAATGTCAGTGGTTAAACGAATACATGATTTTTGTAAATAAAGTCAGGGAATATCATCATGAACATACGGAACAGGAATTATTATCTGATATCGAAAAAGCGATAGATTATTGTATTGATAATAATATTTTACGGGATTTTCTTAAAACGCGCAGAAGTGAGGTGGTAAAGAATATGCAGCTTGATTATACGTTTGAACGTCAGATTGAACTTGAGCGTGCAGATGCAATTGAAGAAGGCCGAGAAGAAGGCCGAGAAGAAGGTCGAAGAGAAGGTCGTGAAGAAGGTCGAAGAGAAGGCAGAGCGGAAGGCCAAGAAGAAGGTAGAGAAGAAGGTAGAAAAGAAGGTAGAGAGCAAGGTCGCAAAGAAGGCCGCGCACGTGAAATTTATCAGTCTGTTTCGGAAGGTGATTATTCAATGCAGCGCGGAGCACAGAAACTTTCTATGACAGTTGATGAATTTAAGCAGGAAATGATAAAAGCCGGATACAGAATAATGGAAGTACCGGTTCAGTGAGTGATTTTGGAATCATTGAAAAGGGTTATTTCAAACTCTTTTCAATGATTCATTTGCTGTTTATAAGTGCAACTTATATTTTTCCATCCAATAATTGATCTGGATGAAGTAAGCAAGCAGTTGAGGACCAGCCATAAGCTGCCCGAACCACGGTTTCCCGTACTCTGTCGGAGCTTTTAGAAAAGTATCAAGTTTTCTTGAATCAATGAAATCTTTGATCGGTGCATCCGGCTGGGTGAGAATGTGTTTCATTTCTTCAATCAGAAGTTTTTCATAGCCGGGATGATAAGTTTTCGGATAAGGGCTCTTTTTCCGGTGTAAAAGTTCCTGTGGAAGCAGATCTTTACATGCGTCACGGAGCAGCGCTTTTTCAACACCATTCTGGTACTTCATTTCCCATGGAACGTTAAAGACATATTCGATGATGCGGTGGTCTGCGAATGGAACACGCGCCTCAAGCCCGGAATACATACTGGTACGATCCATGCGGTCGAGAAGTGTCTGCATAAACCATTTGATATTCAGATAAGCGATATTATAACGTTTTCGTTCAATATCGGTTTCGTCTGGAAGATGAGGAGCCTTGCGAAGGGAAGTCTGGTAACAGTCGTAGGAATAGGCAGACAGATCCAGATCTTTTATAAACGAGTCTTTTAAGAATAAGGTCCGCACAGACATATCAGCAGACCATGGAAAACCGTCTCTGGATAACAGATCTTCCCGATAAAACCAAGGATAACCGCCGAAAATCTCATCAGCACATTCCCCGGTCAAAGCTACTTTATTATGCTGCTTTACAAGAGAGCAGAAGTAGAGGAGAGAGGAGTCTACATCTGTCATGCCCGGAAAATCTTTTGCATCGACCGCATCCTTGAGTGCTGAAAAAAGAAGCTTTTCATCACATTCGAGATAGGTGTGGTTCGTGTGGTAATGGTCTAGCATAATTTTGACATAAGGAAGATCGCGCTCCGGCTGAAAGGCATTGGATTTAAAATAAAGATCATTATCCTTAAAATCAAAGGAGAACGTATTTAACGTTTCCCCACGTTCAATCAGATAACGGCAGGCAATGGCAGTGACAATGCTCGAATCAATGCCGCCGGATAAAAAAGTACATACCGGAACATCCGACACCATTTGTCTGGTTACAGAGTCGCGGATGAGGAAGGAGACTGTTTCCACAGTTTTTTCATAAGAATCTGTGTGCGGAGTACGAAAAAGATCCCAATAGGTACGATCGGATACTGTGTCATCGCAAAAGATGAGATAATGTCCGGGAAGTACTTCATTTACATGTTTGAAAATTCCATTGCCCGGGGTACGGGCAGGACCAATGGAAAGAATCTCGCGCATGCCTTCAAATGAAAGCTCCGGTGTAAAACCCGGAAAACAAAAAAGAGCCTTTGGCTCGGAGGCAAATATAAGCTGTCCGGACAAAAAAGCGTAAAAAAGAGGCTTGATTCCAACACGGTCACGGTACAAAAGTAATTTTTTTGCGTTGTCATCCCAGATTGCAAAGGCAAAAATGCCATTCAGTTTCTTTACAAAATCGGGTCCGTACTGCATATAAGCGTAAAGGATGACTTCGGTATCGGAAGTGGTTGAAAAATGATAGCCATAAGTCTTAAGATCGCGCGCAAGTTCCTCTGTATTATATAATTCTCCATTGTATACAATCGCATATTCGTTTCCGTCTTTTTGCCGGAGAATCGGCTGTTTTCCGGTGACAATATCTCGGATACTCAGGCGGGCATGGGAAAGACCAGCCATGTCTGACAGATAAATCCCGGCTTCATCATTTCCCCGATGTGCAAGACATTCATGCATGGAGGTCAATACACAACTCCATTTTTCTTTTTTCTGTTGATAATTTTCTGATGCATTAAAAAAACCTGCAATTCCACACATATATTTTCCCTACGTTCTGAACACATTCTATTTTGATTTATTTTATGCTAAGTGTGTAAATTCATGCATATGATTACAAGACTTGTAGATTACGCAAATCAGGAATTGCGCAATTACCCGGAAAGGAACCTTGCATGAATGAAAATAGCGGAAAAATAGAAAACATCCTAAACCTTGCATTGGATGCCACCAATGAGGAACGCGAAAAATCATTAAATCTGGATGTCGGATACGATGTTACCGAAAATAGCTGGGAGGTCATAGTAAAATTTTTCGGTACGACAGAGGAATTAAGAGAAAAACTGTCGGAATGGTTCCCGGAAGAACAGGCGCAGATCGGGATCTATAATCTTACAAACGAGTACGCTGTCTTAAGAATACCACAGCCACTGGTGGAACTTGTTGCAGCCATGCCGGAGATCGAATACATGGAAAAACCAAAACGTCTGTTTTTTTCAGTGGAAAATGGAAAGCGGAGTTCCTGTATCAATCCGCTGCAGACCGGACAAAATACAGGTTCTGCGAGCAATCTGACCGGAAAAGAGGTGCTTGTGGCGGTCATAGATTCCGGGATTGATTATGCACATCCGGATTTTCGAAACAGTGACGGAACGACGCGGATCGCTGTTTTGTGGGATCAGACACTTGGAAGCGTTTATGAGCGAGAGATGATCAATCTTGCGTTGCAGCAGGAGAGCGAGCAGGAACGTTACGCAATCTGTCCTAGCAGGGATCTCTCCGGGCATGGAACCCATGTGGCAGGCATTGCAGCAGGAAATGGGAGAGCTTCGGGCAGCAGATACCGCGGCGTTGCATACGAGAGTGAATTGATCGTGGTAAAACTTGGCGTTCCGGGGGAAACTTCCTTCCCAAAAACAACCGAGCTTATGAGTGCTGTGGATTTTTGCATTGCAAGGGCGAGGCAGTACGGAAAACCGATTGCATTGAATCTGAGTTTTGGAAATAACTATGGCTCTCATTCAGGAACTTCCCTGATAGAAACGTATCTCGACGATATGGCGAATTACTGGAAAACATCTATCGTGATCGGGAGTGGAAATGAGGGAAGCACAGCCGTCCATACAGCAGGACAGATGACCGCGGATAATGTGCAGGAGGTTGAGATTGCTGTCAGTGCATACGAGACATCCCTCAATCTGCAGATCTGGAAAAATTATGTGGACGAGATCGCAGTGTCGGTCATTGCCCCGGGAGGAACTGTCGTCGGACCTTTGCAGCAGGTGCAGGGAACACAGAGATTTCGGTTAGGGAATACAAACCTTCTTGTGTATTATGGTGAACCAAGTCCCTATAATCCATATCAGGAGATTTACATTGACTTCATTCCGGCAGAAACCTATCTTGAGGAAGGTATCTGGAGAATCAGGCTGACGCCGATCAACATTACGGATGGAAAATTTGACATGTGGCTTCCGGCAGGAAATGTGTTAAACAGTGGAACAGGTTTTTTGAATCCGGTGGAGGAAACAACACTTACAATCCCTTCCACGGCTGCAAAGGTAATCACAGTCGGAGCCTATGATGCAAGGTTTGACCAGGCAGCATTTTTTTCCGGCAGGGGATATACGAGGGCGACCAATCAGGTAAAGCCGGATCTTGTTGCACCAGGGGTTGAGATTATGTCGTGTGCGCCCGGCGGCGGATATCAGGTGCGCACCGGGACATCAATGGCGACACCATTTGTGACCGGAAGTGCAGCACTTTTGATGCAATGGGGAATCGTGGATGGAAATGATGCCTATCTTTATGGGGAAAAAATGAAGGCTTACTTGATCCGTGGAGCCCGAAAACTTCCTGGATTTTCCCGTTATCCGAACCCTGTTTTGGGCTGGGGAGCACTGTGTGCAGCAGACAGTATTCCATAAAAATGTTAAAAAAACACATAAAAATAAAAAAGTTTACAGATATATAACGTTTTGTGGTATACTGTACTAAATATAGTGGAGACAGAGGTATAGGGGTACCGATAGTAGGATCATCACGATGATAAGGATAAAATTATAGCAATAGTGTGAGGAACAGAAGATGACGAATTTTGGTGAGCATTATAATGAGGAACTGGCGCAGCAGGAGAAAGTAGTCAACAAGCGGACTTTATGGGAAATTGTCGGAGCATTTATCGTTTTAACTGCGATATGGGGGCTGGCATTCGGGCAATTCCCGATGGTGAATGCGATTGTGTTCAGTATAACATATGGAATTTCCGCACTCTTTTTTATTGCAGCGTTACTCATGTTTTTTAAAATGAATCTGTCAGATGAGCGTGTGAAAAACTTTTTTGTAGTCACGATATGCGTAATCTCGGCGGCAATGAACCTGATATTCAGTTACCATATGGTACTTTTGTATGTACTGCCGATGATCGCAGCAATACAGTATAAGGATAAATCAGTTCTGTGGATGTCGTATGCACTCGAAGTTTTTCTGATGCCACTCAGCATGATCGCTGGGTTTTACTATGGAATCTGTGATCTGAACCTGCTTTTACAGGGAAATCATACGAAATCATGGTATCTTTTCAATATGGTGGATGGCTTTGCACAGATTCCAATGAATAAAATACCGGTTGCTGTTATTATTGTATACAGAGTTATACCACAGCTTCTCGTTTTACTGGCATTTACGATCATTACACAATATACCATTGGCAATATGCAGGAGGAGGCATACAAGATCGCAGAGCTTACCTACCGCAAGGAAGTGGATTCAGCTACAAGGCTTTATAATAAGAATAAATATGAGGATATGCTTTCCAATTACTATACAATGGTGGACCGGGTGGCAGTTATTCTGTGGGATATCAATAATTTAAAAGAAATCAACGACCGTATGGGACATGGCATGGGAGACAAATTGATCGAGACATTGTCTGGTGCAATCTATGTGCAGACGGATAAACGGAAAAAAGCTTATCGTATCGGTGGCGATGAATTTGTTATGCTCATCGAGAATCCGGAAGATCAGGAGGCAGAACAGATCATCCAGAGTGTCAAAGATAAGCTGGCAAGACACAGAGAGGAAGGCGGACTTCGCGTTTCGAGTGCAGTTGGTACTGCGGAAGGCAATGGAATAGACATTTTAAAAGTGATCCATGATGCAGACGAACGGATGTATGCGGACAAGAAACGCGGAAAGGAGAGCAGGGAATATGCTATGTTTTATAGTGAATGAGCATTCCAGAAGCGGAAAAGGTGCGGCAATCTGGAAAGAGGCAGAAGCTGTTTTGAAGGATAAGAACATTCCATATGAGGCATATGTCACAGAGTACGAGGGGCATGCATGTACTCTTGCGCATGAGATCTGTGAAAGACCAGAGGATGACATCCGGCTCGTCGTTGTAGGTGGGGACGGAACGGCTAACGAAGTGATCAATGGCATGACACATTTTGAAAAAGTACGTTTTGGCGTGATCCCGACAGGCTCAGGAAATGATCTTGCAAGAGGACTTGGAATTACAGGAAGTCCTGCAGATGTAATGGAACATATTTTAAACTGCAAAGAAGATTATGTGATGGATCTTGGCGAAGTAAGCTGGAACGGCGGTGAGAAGCCAAGACTGTTTGCAATCAGTGCAGGTGCAGGCTTAGATGCGTTAGTCTGCAAAAAAGCATTAAAATCCAAAGTGAAAGATACGTTGAATAAAATTCATCTTGGAAAACTTACTTATCTGTTTTTGACGGTGCAGTCTCTTTTTAGCATGCAGACGACAGATGCCGGAGCAGTTTTTGACGGAAAAGGACAGCAGAACCGGAAAAAAATGATTTTTGCTGCTGCAATGAATTTCCGGGCAGAGGGTGGCGGCGTGCCGATGGCACCGAAGGCTGATGCGCAGGACGGAAAATTATCTGTGTGTATGGCATGGGGGATTCCAAAATGGCGTACCTTTTTATGTCTGCCATTGCTTGTGACAGCCAAACATTTACGAATCAGAGGGTTTGAAGTGACGGACTGCAGAGAGTATCGCCTGAAATTGAAAACACCTATGGTGCTGCATGCAGACGGAGAGTATTGTGGGGATGTGACCGAGATGCATTTTAAATGTCTGCCGCGAAAACTTCATGTCATGTGGTAAAAGCGGCATGATGTAATTTCAAGTGGCAGCTCAGAAGATACTGAATAATTAAGAATAAAGTAAAAGTTCCCTTCATAGAATGTGATAACATATGGAGGGAATTTTTTTATGGACAATTATAGCGGAAATAAAGAGTATAACATTTACAGGGATATTAAAAACCGGACGAATGGAGAAATCTATTTAGGAATCGTCGGTCCGGTGCGGACGGGAAAATCAACCTTCATCAAACGTTTTATGGAGCTGATGGTGCTTCCGTTTATGGAGGAAGAGGCGCAGAAAGTAAGAGCTATGGATGAACTTCCACAGGCGGCAGCCGGAAAAACCATTATGACAACTGAACCAAAATTTATCCCACAGCAGGCGGCAGAAATCAGCCTCTCTGATCTGAAAACGGGAGAGGAGCCACTCAGACTGCAGGTGCGACTGATCGATTGTGTCGGTTTTCTGGCAGACGGTGCGGTGGGATATATGGAAGGAAACGGAAGCAGAATGGTAAAAACCCCGTGGTCGGATCAGGAAATTCCATTTGCAGAGGCCGCGTCTATCGGGACAGAAAAAGTTATCAAAGATCATGCAACAATCGGGATCGTTGTCACAACGGACGGCACGATCGGAGAGCTGACAAGGGAAAATTACATAAGTGCAGAGGAAAAGACGATTCAGGAACTGAAAGCAATCGGAAAACCATTTGTGATTCTTCTAAATTCTGTAAGACCATATGCGCAGGAAACGGTAAAACTTGCCTCTCTCATGGAAGAAAAATATCAGACAACAGTTGTGCCGGTAAACTGTGAGCAGCTGCGCAGGGAAGATATTTTAAAAATCTTAGAATGTGTGCTGTATGAATTTCCGATTGAGCGGGTGGAATTTTTTATTCCAAAATGGACGGAGATGCTTGCAGCAGATCATCCGGTCAAAAGCGAAATCATCACGCAGGCATCCGATATTTTAAGTCATATGGAGCGCACTAAGGATGTTTATCAGCAGTCATTAGAACCGGGGGAATGCATCTCAAAAATTAAAATTGATGAGATGGATCTTTCCTGTGGCTGTGTGAAAATCCAGATGGAAGTGGCAGAACCATATTATTATGAAAATATGAGTGCACTTGCAGGTGTTCCAATCTCTGGCGAATATGAACTCATCTCGCTGGTTCGTGAAATGGCGGTGAGAAAAGAATCTTATGAGAAGGTGGCTGGTGCTTTTGAGGAAGTGCAGATGAAAGGCTATGGTGTCGTGAATCCGGATCTGAAAGATATTGAGTTATCGGAGCCGGAACTGATTCATCATGGGAATAAATTCGGAGTAAAAATCAAGGCAGTTTCCCCGTCCATTCATATGATCCGTGCCAATATCGAGACAGAGATCGCACCAATCGTCGGTAGTGAAGAACAGGCAAATGATCTGATCCGTTATATAAGAGAGGGACAGCAGAGCGAAAATGGTGTCTGGGAAACCAATATTTTTGGAAAATCCATTGGAGAATTAATGGAGGACGGAATCCGGAATAAAATTGCCAAAATGGATGATGAATGTCAGCTCAAACTGCAGGATACGATGCAGAAGATCGTAAATGACAATAATGGTGGAATGGTTTGCATTATCCTGTGAGATTTGATAAAATATAAAGATAAAACAGTGTCTGGATATTACAAAATTCAAAGAAAAATAAATTGTGAAAAATCAACGGAAACGGGTTTTGAATGTTTTTGCTGATTTTTCACAATCAGAGAACAGGTAAATAAGAGTTTTGCTATAAACAGTATCATAAGTGAGGTAGTGTGATGAATATTCGTTTTTATCATGCAAAGATACTATTGACCAAAAAAGATCACACCTTTGAAGTGACAGAGGGAGAACTCTGGGTAAGAGGAGATGCGATCTGCTATATCGGGGATGGAACGGATGTCGCATCGGTCTGTGGGGAAGATGATGTGATTCTCTGGGAGCGTGAGATTGATGTAAAAGGAAATCTATTGATTCCGGGATTTAAAAATGCACATACACACACGCCGATGACATTTCTGCGTTCTTTTGCGGATGATCTTCCTTTGCAGGAATGGCTGCAGCAAAAAGTATTTCCAAACGAAGAAAAACTGAAAGGCGAAGATACTTACTATCTTGCAATCCTTGGGATCATGGAATACCTGACAAGCGGCATTACATCGAATTTTGATATGTATATTATGCAGAAGTATCATATCAAAGCTTATGTGGATACCGGTTTTCGAACGGTCTTTACAAGTGGACTGAATAATTTTACAGACAGTCTGGAAGTACTCGAAGAAAATTATCTGAAGATCAATGCAATGAGTGACCTGACTTCCTATGTACCGGGCTTTCATGCAGAGTACACCACGTCAAAAACCTTGTTAGAAGGTGTTGCAAAGATTGCGGACAAGTATCATGCACCGGTATGGACGCACAATTCGGAGACGGAACGTGAAGTGGCAGAGTGTAAAGAGCGCTGGGGAATGACACCCATGCAGTTTACAGAGAGCCTTGGACTTTATGAGCATGGCGGCGGTGGCTATCACTGTGTATGGTTAGATGAAAAAGATATTGAGATTTTGAAAAAACATCATATGTCGGTTGTGACAAATCCAGCATCAAATGTGAAGCTTGCGTCCGGCATCTGTCCGACGGAAAGGCTTTTAAAAGAAGGCATCAATCTGGCAATCGGCACAGACGGACCGGCAAGCAACAATTGTCTGGATATGTTCCGGGAGATGTTTCTTGTCACAGGGCTTGCAAAGCTAAGGGAAAAGGATGCTTCCTGTGTGCCGGCAGAAGAAGTGCTTTATATGGCAACTGCCGGAGGGGCTTATGCCATGGGACTGTCTGAGTGTGACAGCCTTGCGGTTGGAAAAAAGGCGGATCTTGTCATGATCGATTTAAAACAGCCGAATATGCAGCCGGAGAATCATCTGGTGAAAAATCTGGTATACAGTGGCAGTAAGCAGAACGTGAAGCTGACCATGGTAAATGGAAAGATACTTTACGAGGACGGAACTTTTCATATTGGGTTTGATCCGGCAGAGATTTATACAAAGGCAAATGAGATAATTGGAAGGATGAAGTAATGCAGGTAATTTTTATACATCATAGCTGCTTTTTGGTGGAAGTAGATGAAAAAGTATTGATTTTTGACTGGTTTGCAGGAGACCGTGTCAATGGTTTTACATTCCACGGACAGATCCCGGAATATGAGCCGGATACGCCGATTTATGTGTTTGCAAGCCATAAGCACAGAGACCACTTTGATATGGACGTGCTCCACTGGACGGAGCGTTACAGTAACATACATTATATTTTTTCAAAGGACTGTAAAATGACACCGCATTTTCTGGAAAAACATGGATTTGATCTCTCCATTCAGGATCGGATCACATATGTGAGTGCGTGTGAAAAATATGAGGTGGATGATCTTGAGATTGAGACACTTCGATCAACGGATGCGGGAGTTGCTTTTTATGTGAAGACAAACGGAGCAAGCTTTTATCATGCGGGAGACCTCAACAACTGGAGGTGGGACGGAGCCGGAGAATTAGTCAACGGAATCATGGATGTCAATTACAAGAATCAGGTGAAAAAGCTGGCGAAGAAAGACATCAATCTGGCATTTGTGCCATTTGATCCAAAACTGGGTGAGTATCAGTCACTCGGAATGGAATATATTCTGGAACACACAAATGCGGAATATGTGTTCCCGATGCATATGTGGCAGGATTATTCCGGGATACAGCCTTTTATCAGGAGACTGAGCAATCAGGCGATGGCGGACCGGATCGTGCCAATCACACATGAAAATCAGGTATTTGAAATTCTGGAAGAATAGATGCGGCTTTTAGAAAAAGACACGGCTTTTTGAATAAAAGACGTTGGATACCTTGACGATAAAGAACGAAGTGAGCTATAATATTTAAATTGTGAGCCGGCTTACATTTTTGCAGTGCATAAG
>OGIK01002101.1_pt1 | contig 13928 bp, 6 predicted proteins | sample 1571781 | NCBI WGS metagenome assembly OGIK01 (sample SAMEA2581956, study PRJEB24529) | metagenome | biome: Human gut stool | place: China | collected 2011
AAGATCTGCGAAATATTTTCAGATATATTTCAGAGGAACTGTTAGCTCCAGAGAACGCTGCCGGACAGACAGACCGAATTATGGCTGCTATTCGAAAGCTGGACACCATGCCGAATAGAAACCGGCTTTATGAGGAAGAACCATGGCACAGCAGAGGACTTCGGTTCTTTCCGGTGGACAATTATTTGGTATTTTATAAGACAAATGATGAAAATGAAATAGTGTATATAGTTCGAATTATGTATCGAGGACGTGATGTTCGCAAGCAGTTAAGCCGGACAGAAGACATTTCAGAAAATTAAAATTTAATATGGAACCAGAGGTTTGAGCAGTTAGTCTATGAAAAATAGGGGAGCTGCTTTTTTCATACAAAGTCCATCTGAAGATGTGTGATTTAATGAGTGGTGGGGCAGGCACCAATGTGGTCAAAAAGCATCAACTTAAGGAAAATGTCTTAAGTTGATGCAAGATAAAATTATCGAGCTGTTATCTGGGCGGAACATATTGGTGTTTATGATTCCCTATCTTGCCCAAAATCGGTTCTCATTTTTGTCAGGCATCAGCTCATTTCATTGCCGCAACTTTGCAATTTATAATAGTTATCAATTGAATATTAACCTAAAATTCGCTATACTGAATAATATAATTTGTCGAAAATATGTTTGCCGAAAGGACGGATTGCAACAAGTTAATTATTTACTCATAATAAGTATCAGAAAATGCTAGTGTTTTACTATACTTATATTTCAGTCGACTTTTTAAGACGGTGGAGGGCATGAGTCCGAGTTGGCATAGGAAAAAGTGGTAAAGTATAAATTGTTTTTACTGCAATCTGAAGAGTTATTGTGAAGGAGAGGTAAAGAATGGATGAGCATGATGTAGTGGAAGCTGGAACTGATTTACTTTTTGGGGATCCTAAGTCAGTCTTAAAAAAAATAGGTTTATCTATTTTGGATAAGAAACAGTTTGAGGCTATATTCGTATCAGCTGGGAAAACGGTTGCTGAATATGAAAAAGATAACACAGAGCAGAATGACATTAGGAGGATTTTGTTCTGTGAGGAAACTATGAGACTTTTAGCTAATGAAATAAGAAAGAGTAATAGTTTTGATTGGCTAAAGGATTTGGATAGATGTGTTAATGATTTACTTTCTTTAAGTGAACTTGATAGCATCAATAAAGCTAGATGCAAGAAACATTTTGAGGATATAGTAATTTATCAAATTAAAAAGTTATTTCCGCAGAGGTATGGTTCTTATTGCTTGGGAGATATCCATGACAATGTTAATAGTTTGATGGCTTCAACGCAATCTAGTAACGAGACGCTCAATAAGATTCTTGAATTGATGAGTCAAAATGATGGTGAATACAATCAAAAGAGTCCAACGACACATGAAGACTGGCAGGATAAGAGTTCATATACATTACTTGAATGGCATTTGGAGAGGGCGGAAGTTGATGGTATATTTGCGCACAAAGATAGCTATACGGATGATATTATTAAACTAACAGAAGCGTGGCAAAAGGAACGTGATGAATATCCGGGTTGGTATATTATTCCATATAATACAGCGGTAGAGTTAAATATGTATACCGACGAGAAGGGATTGCTACAAAAGCATGAGACGGTAAATATTGACGTAATGTTGGATTTTGCGTATGAATTATGCTGGAGACGGATAAAAATAATGTTACCATATAGCGAGTATGAAGTATTTCACTTAAGACAGATATGGGACAAGTATTATGTAAAGATTACAGAAAATGCCGGTGATTCAGACAAAATACGAAAGTGGTTCTATATAGGACAGATACTGCTTTCTGATTATAGGGAGTCTATGAATTGGAACGAATGGCAGCGGCTTATGGACATTTTGATTGTCTATCAGGAGAGTGGAAATAATGGTAAAGTCGACTTAATGATAGAAAGAGCTAAGGCATGTTATTTTAAATTAGATATACCGAGTTTGAGAAGGGAGTTGGATCAGTGCGATATTCCGGAGGAGTGTTATGAACAGAGACTGTTGGTAATAGGGCTCGATTTGGAATGTGGAAAATTGGAAGAGTCACTTGAAAAGTTAAAGCAGCTCAGACAAGATTTAATTTGTAAAGTAGATGAGAATAATGAAAATTATTATTTAAAGAGTTTAGAGGCATCGGTATTACAATTACTTTCTATTTGTCAGCAGGCATATTCTTTGCATAAAGAAATATACGAATTTGAGCAAATGGGAATAGATGAGATATTAGAAGAGATTGAGCGAAAAAAAGAATTTTTTGACTGGGAATCATGGAAAAATAATGTTGCTAAAGAACTTTTTAACCATTGTGTTGATAACCAATTTGAAAAGGAAACATTTGAACTAAACAGGAGTACAATGACCATATGTTCATATAGTCGTTCGGGTCATGCGGAAGGATACCAGCTTTATAAAGTGTTAGAGAAACTTGGAATCCCATTTAAATGTGGATGCGTTACTGTTATTTCAGATATGGAATTGTCTTTGATAGCGTCTATTTATAATTTTAATAATAGATTAGGTTTGTTACTGTTAGTTCGTTGTTCAAGTACAGGGACAATAGAAAAACTTGTTAATAGAAAATTTGTAATGGATTTAGAGAGTGGGTATATTGACGATGTTATAGATATTTTAATAAATGCTATTGAGGTTAATATCGGTGAAATAATTGCAATGGGAAATGGTTTCCCGGAATATTTAGCTGGGCATATAAGGGAAAATGTTCCGATATTATTGCAAAGATTTTCAAGCCGGGCATCTGAAAGGATGCAAAAAAAGGAATTACAGTTTATTCAGAGAATTATGAGTTGTAGGAACATTCCACCTCGATTTGAAGTAACTCAATTAATGGATAAGCTATTACGGCAAATATCCGAACGTATGAAGGTTAAGCTGCTTCCTCTAATGATGGAAACTGAGATTGTAGAGCAAGTAACAATGCATTCGAGAGTTGACGGTTCAAATGGAATAGATATTTTTGACTGTTATTTTAACAAGCAAGGATTGGATACTTTGTTTGAAGAATATCATGTGTTGATAGATGAAGATGTGATAAATTGGCTATTAAAAGATGATTGGAAGTCTGATTACGAATGGAAGACAAAAGTCGTAAGATTAAAGATTTTAGATGAATATCATCTTTTAAACACTAAACAGCATGATGAGTATGTGAAGTTACTTTGGTCAAATATTGAAGAGAAAACTCAATTGCCAAAATTGGCCGGTTATTACTTATGGGTATATGAAACGCTACCATACATTGATGAATCAATTCCCAAATTGTCGGTTAAGAATTATTTTATTACAAATGATATTGCTAAGGATAGCAATGATTTGTATTTAAAACAATTGACACTTTTATGTGCAAATACGGAGCTGGGCTATTGGAATGAAAACGATGTGCTTATTATTATAAATAAGATAAGTAAATACTGGTACAAAATCGCAGAGAATACAGCAAATATTATGTTTGAGGATAATTCTAGAAAAGCTGTATATGCAATAGCAGCTGTGCTGGAAAATTGTAATGGTATGATTTCCGATGAAGCACGAGAGATTCTTATTAAATTGGCACATGAAATGAATGAAAAGGGGATTTACACAAAGTGTTTTGATATATTTATTTTGCGGGATGAACAATGGGAGCGTGATGTACAAGAGAATATTTTTGCAATGAATGAATCTCAATCAATAGATTCACTTAGAGCTATGGAAAAGTATATTATACGTTATCCTGATAGTGTTACTACCAGTCAAATGCTTGGAAAGATAGTCGAATTAATTGAGCTTAGGAAAGAACCGGGATTGCTTTCAGCTATATGGATATTACATAATCTGGTATATGCGAAGAATACGGTTATAGATACTATTGGAATTGAAAGAATAGATAGATTACTGTTTTTTTTGGCAGAATTAATTAACTACGATAATGCTGCCATGAAAGATATTAAGCATTGTATTGAGCTTAGACAGGCTTGTGCGGCTCTGGCTTTTAGACTATTTGATTGGAAGACAGTAAATTGCGGTAAGGGTGTGGAAAAATGGCGTGAGATTTGTAAATCATCTGATGAGGCAAACGAGGTACGTAATCAGTGGATATGGTAAACTTTGCAGGAACTTACTAGTATTTTGGGGTTTTTAGCTATACTATTACCTATCCGTAAGGACGAAAACTATGAGAAAAATTATCTGATAGGAAAGTATTGTGCAATTCCTACCTTAAAGAGTATTGATATTTTTAAGGGAGATGGGTGGTCGGAGGACATTGGTTTAGCATCGACCGGAGTGGAACGGAGAGATTAGGATGGCGAAAAAGGACAGAACAGATAACAGAAAAATTCGTGAGCAGAGAAAGCAATTCAAGGTACCGGAATTATGTTGCCAAGGCATATACAAAATGCAATGTTGATGCAGAGATTTTACTGAATTCATTGTACTGGTTCGAATATCAGAAACAACAAATGGCATAGTTTTGCTTGTAAATTTCATATAGAAAGAGTACTATAGTTTTAGAAGACTATGCTATTTCAGCATTGATAGTAAAAATATATCTGATTATAAGTTTACAGTAGGAAATCAGATTTTAAAACCGGTTAAGAAAGATGGTAAATATTATGTTGATTTTGCATAAAATATAGTACTAGAGTATAATTCCTGACTTTGAGAGTTGAAGTTAGAGGAAATTCAGCTTGCTAAAAAGCATGCATATATAAAAGAAAATTATGAAAAGTGGAATTTTTTAGAGGCTTTTTCAGTGTCTGACGATTATAAGACAGAACCTATAGATTTCTATTTCGAATTTAAAAAGTCATCTACTTGCAGCTTGACTGAATTGGTAAAAAAGGAACATAGATATATATGCAATGATGGGTATATTAAAGAGCATTCAATTGATGATTTAAGCGAGTGCATTGTAGTGCACAACCGTAAGCAGGCTTTGAAAATATTTGCAAATATCAATAGAATATTTGATGATTATTTGAGCAAGGCAGGGCTTGAAGGAATTGAGTATTATCGGCAGTATTTTGAAATTAGTGTAAGAAGAGATGGAATGCCACAAGTATTTTTGCCATATAGTTGGACAAGCAAAGAGTATCTGATGAAGGAAGAATCCCTTCTTTAGTTATCTGATTTACAGAAATTCATTAACCAAGTAGTCTTGATTGACTACACCATAATTATACTAGGATATAGAAAATGAAATTTAATTTTAATAAAAAAATGGTTAGCACAATAGTGATATTGATTTTTGGCGTAGCAATTACAGTTGTAGCACTGTCTGCAAAGAATATAGCGCTTGAAAATAAAACAAGCTCAGAAATAGCCACAGAGGCAGTATCAGCTACAGAGATGATATTGGATACAGAAAATACAGAGACTAGTAATGTGGATAAGAATTCTGACGAAAGTTCAACAACTACAAAAGAAACGGGCAAAAGCTTGAAAGATACAAAGAGCTCATCAGAAAACACCTATAATAATGATTCCAGGAATTCATATGAGACTGATATAATGAAAAATGATGAATCAGAAAACACTTCAGACGATGTAAATAAAACAGGTGATAAGATTGATAAAAAATCTGAAATAAACAATTCAGGAGATAGTGGTTCAGGCACAGATGATTCAAATAATGACAATTCAGGAATGAATAATAATAATGAACCGAAATCTGATAACGGAGTGATAGAGCTTCCAATTATACCGATTGACTAATGTGACGTCAGTTGTGGTTTTACCTACATTTGAAGAAGAAACGTAAGAGGAGTTAATACAATGGAGAAAGTCGAATGAAGACAAAAAAGTTTTTATCATTGGTGTTAAGTGCGGCTATGATATTAGGTGTGGCTGTTCCGGTGGCAGCAGAACCGGTGTCAGCAGGACAAGGCGTTGAAGCAGAACAACAGCCAATTGTAGAAAATAGCATTACAAGTGGATATATTCTGAGTGATTTGGATTATAATACACCGGTGTATGAACCGGATGAGGCGGTGCCGTATTCTGATGATTGGGGATATTCTGCAGATGAAACTATAGAGAGCAAGTATCCGGCTAATGGAGTCAGCGATATCAAAGCGAAATATCCGTCTGTTCGTAATCAAAATCCTCTTGGCACATGCTGGACATTTTCGTCAATAGGCCTTGCAGAGTTTGATCTGATTAATGATGGTGCGTTTGATAAAAATATAGATCTTAGTGAACTGCATCTGGCATATTATGCATATAATTCGCTGTTAGATCCGCTTGGTGGAACAGATGGGGACTATGCAAAGTACTATATGAATAATACAAGTGTTCAGTATGGTTATCTCAATCGTGGTGGCAACTATTTGATGGCGGCACGCAGAATGGGACAGTGGTGTGGTCCGGTAAGCGAGAGTGATGTACCATATAGTAAGGTGGCAAGCAACGGATATACAGCAAGCACTATTGATACTTTTCTTAATACAGGTTTATCTGATGAATATGCATATTCAAAGGATAAGGCACATCTGGAAAATACATACATGATTAATATCAAGGAAAATGCATCAGATGTGAAAAAAGCCATAAAAAAATATGGTGCAGTGGGAATTATGTATAGTCATAATGATAACGGATATCATTACATAAATAACAGTTATAATGATAAAACAAATAACAGAGCAGGTCATGCGGTAATGGTTGTTGGATGGGATGATAACTATTCTAAAGATAATTTCAGAGATGGTGTTAAACCTGAAAAAGATGGTGCATGGCTTATTCGTAATAGTTGGGGAGACGGAACCGGTTCATATTATAATCAGAGTTATTTCTGGATGTCATATGAAACGTTTTCTTTATCCGATACGGCTTGGGTGTTTGATTTTTCTGCTAATGATGGATATGATAACAATTATCAGGTTGATGGAGGATTAAATGTAGCCCATCAAAGCGGTTACAGAAAATTGGCCAATGTTTTTACTACTCAGGCAAAACAGGGAGTATCTTCTGAGGACTTAAAAGCAGTTTCCCTGTCTATTACATCTAAAACAAATGTTAATTATACAATAGAGATATATACAGATTTAAAAGATAAGACAAAGCCAACCAGCGGAACAAAGCAGGAGACTGCTACCACTACAGGGCAGACAACCTATGCCGGAGTATATACCATTCCACTTAAAGCAGGGGTTAATCTGAAGCCTGGGACAAGCTATTCGGTTGTAGTGACTACTGATACACCTGCCATTGACATTGAGGCAGCGATGACCGGTGATGTAAATTATAATAATGAAATGGTGTGGGAGAATCATGTGTCAAGTGATAATACGGCAAGCTATTATTTCTATGGTACAGGGTTGGCATATTCCCGCAATTGGAATTATCAGAATGTGTATGGTAATTTCTGTATTAAAGCATTTACCGCCAATAATGTAGAAAAAGATTCTGAGAAGCTTGTTGGCAGGAGCCTTACTTTAAAAGATAATATTGACATGAACTACTATATGGAGCTTCCTGAAAGTATCAAATCAAACAGCAACGCATATATGGAGTTTACGGTGAATAATAGCCAGCCATACAAGGTAAGCGTAAACGATGCAATCCCTGTTGAGAAAAACGGAAAGGTTATATATAAGTTTGCATGTCCACTAAATGCTGCACAGATGTCAGATACGGTTAAAGCTAAAATGGTGGTGGATGGTAATAGTGGAAATGAATACACTTACAGTGTAAAAGAATATGCCACCGAGCTCCTGTCAAAATCAAACGAGTATCCGGAAGAAACCATTAAGCTGGTGAAGGCACTCTTAAACTATGGAACCGCAGCGCAGAACTTCTTTAAATATAACACTGATAAGCCGGCAAATGCTGGTTTGAGCGATACAGATAAAGCTGTAGCAGCGGCTGATTTTGAGGAATATAAGGCTGTTATTAAAACGGATAGTGCAAATGGTCAGAGTAATGGACTGACATATTACGGAAGCTCTCTGATATGTAAGTCTGAGATGACAGTAAGACATTATTTTATGGTGAACGAAGGTTGTGATATAAACAATTACAAGTTCAGCTATGTTAATGCAGATGGCAATGAAGTCAGTCTGACACCTAAAAAGGCTTCAGATGGGGTGTATTGTGTAGATATAAACGGAATAATGGCACGCAACCTGAATAGTAATTATGCATGCAAAGTCACCGGAAAGAATAAGACCTGTATTTTCGAGCTGGACTATGGTCCGTTCAGCTATTCACAGAAGGTCATTGATAGCGGAAATTCATCTGAGGAATTAAAAAATCTTGTGAACGCGCTATATTGGTATTGGTATTATGGATATAGAAATTAAAAAGACTGCATAATTAAAACCACCGCAGAATTTAACGCTTTAACTAAGCTAAATTCCTGCGGTGGTTTCTTTTGTGCTTATCTGCTTAACAAGCTTATCGTTTGTTGTGCATCATGTTCGATAAGTAGATCTATAATATGATCACATGAAATAATCAATGAAATAGAAAGAAATGATACACAGGCTAAGGAAACCCAATAATTGTTAATTAAATTATTGCAACATGCATAATAAAATAGTAATATGGAACTATAAGTTATCAATAAACTGAAACAATGCAATGCTGTTTTATAATGGCAGAAGTCGGGAGGAACAACGTATGAACAAAAGACTAATTAGCCTTGTTTTAACATTCATTATGTTGATTACAATGGTTCCATCAACTATTGTAGAGGCAAGTGAAGTAACGACAATGGAAAGCGTCAAAGCTTCGAGCAACCAATCAGAGGTCACGAAACCGGAGGAAAATACTATCTATGCGGTAAATCCACTGTATGAGGATGTTATCAGCATTGATGATTTAAAGAAAAAGCTTGACTCCTCAAACGATGAGCAGCTATTTGCGGCATCCACGGGACAGTATTTTTCAGATTATGACAGTGCCGTTTCATATCTCAGAAAGCAGATGGTTAGCAGAGAAACGGAAATAACCTTGAATTTCCCTGCATCCTGGTTTGATTCTCACAAAGATGAGCTATATTGGGATTTATTATATGATGCAATGAAGTGCGATGAAAGCTCTACCGGACAGGATGGGGATGCACTTATATATGGATTTGCCGGCTGTCGTCTTTCATACAGTAATGCAGGATATATACAATATACCATGTCATATCATTCTGATGCAGAGCAGGAAGCGAAGCTGACAGCGGCTGTGGCTGAGGCAATGACAACACTGCAGCTTAATGGACTGAGCGAAGCCAAAAAGATTACAAAGATTCATGATTATATCTGCAATCATGTCGATTATGAATACAATTCAAAAGAAGAACAGATATATACAGCTTATGGCGCTCTTTGCACCGGAAAAGCTGTCTGTCAGGGATATGCCGTGCTTTTCTACAGATTGTGCAAGGAAGCGGGGCTGTCGGTCAGAATTATCAGTGGTACCGGAAATGGAGGACCACATGCGTGGAATATAGTGCGAATCGGCAGCAAATACTATAATGTGGATTGTACCTGGGATGGACAGGATGCGGTCACATATAATGAGTTCCTGTTGAAATCAGAAGCTGATTTTAGAGATCATACCCGTGAATCGTGGCCGGTGGCAGGCAGTCATTGTCTGGATTATACGTCTGCTGAGTTTAACGCGCAGTATCCTATGACTGAAAAATCCTGGGATGAGTCGACTACATATGCGCATAGTGAGGAGGCCGCGTCAGGTGCTGTGACACTAAAAGCAGAATGGAATGATCCTGTACTTGGACAGCCGACCACATTCCATGTGTCTGCAACAGGTGGCTCAGGAAATTATAAATTCAGAATGGATGCACCGAGTTATTCGAGCCCAAATCAATGGGCATTCGAATCAGTAGCGGATCCAAGCCGCGGTGAGTGGATGAATTATACATCAGAGTGTGCTTCAAACGATTATACATTTACCATGACTGCTACCGGTACCTATAACTTTAAGTTTTATGTGATGGATACACCAGCAAATGTATCTTATCTGCGTGTGAGCTTCAATATAAGTGTATCGGATAATAACTACCCGAGTGTTGACTCAATTGTCCAATCTGCAGTAGCTGAGTGTAACCGCCAAACTGATAGCTCACAGTATGAAAAAGCCCTTTGGCTGCATGACTGGCTGCTTGACCAGCTTGAGTATGAGAACACCCTTAAATGGTCTTCGGCTGAGAGTGCGCTGACCAGAGAACTTGGCACATGTCAGTCGTATGAGAGTGCATATGCAAAGCTCCTTACTGCAGCAGGAATAGAAAACAGCGAGACAAGGGATACCTATGATGGACATACCTGGAATGCCATGAAGCTGGACGGACAGTGGTATCAGACGGACTGCACCTGGGATGACAGCAGCGATAACTGGTATAGCTTTGACCAGAGACATTTGTATTTTGGGCTGACGGATGAGCTGATGGCCATAGCACATCCGGGGCATAGCAAAATCTATACCACAGACACGTATGCAACGCGTTCGACAAGCCTTGCCGACAATTATTTTGTAAGGACAGGAGATGCCGCAAAGTGGGCAAAAGCATACTCAGACAGGATTCAGAAAAATCTGGATGCAGGAAAGACAGAGTTTGAAATAACAGCGGACAATGCTTCTTATCCACCAAGTATTTCAGGTATTCAAAATGGTATTACAGCGTATGCGATAAATCAAATGACATGGACTACAGACAAAGCAGCGGTAACATTAAATGCAACAGGAAGTGCAAAGAGCTTTACATTTACAGCCGAATACACTTCAGAGAGTCCTGCAGTCAGCTTGTATGGCAGAAGTATAACCCTTAAGGATAATATAGATGTAAACTATTACTTGGAAATATCAGACTCAGTGTTTGAGAGTGATGCTTATCTGGAATTCAAAATCGGCGATCAGACATATAAGCTTAATGTGTGTGATGCTGCTGAGGTAAATGAGAACGGTAAAACCTTATACAAGTTCTCATGTCCGGTGAATGCGGCACAGATGTCTGATACTATCGAGACAAGAATAGTGATTGATAACAAGACCGAGGAAGAGTATTCATACAGTGTAAAAGAATATGCCACCGAGCTCCTGTCAAAATCAAACGAGTATCCGGAAGAAACCATTAAGCTGGTGAAGGCACTCTTAAACTATGGAACCGCAGCGCAGAACTTCTTTAAATATAACACTGATAAGCCGGCAAATGCTGGTTTGAGCGATACAGATAAAGCTGTAGCAGCGGCTGATTTTGAGGAATATAAGGCTGTTATTAAAACGGATAGTGCAAATGGTCAGAGTAATGGACTGACATATTACGGAAGCTCTCTGATATGTAAGTCTGAGATGACGGTAAGACATTATTTCATTTTAGATAATGGCAGTGATATTAATAATTATAAGTTCAGCTATATAGATACAGATGGCTATGAGGTCAGTCTGACGCCTAAAAAAGCCTCAGACGGCGGAGTATACTGTGTAGATATAAGCGGAATAATGGCATGCGGCCTGTATAAGAACTATGTATGCAGGGTTACAGGTATGGACAGCTCACAAATCATAGAGCTTAATTATGGCCCGTTAAGCTATGCATACAGCGTTGCAAACGATAAAGACTCATCAATAGAATTAAAGAATCTGATGAATGCGTTGTATATGTATTCTGAGATGGCGAGAAAGGTAAATGATATTTAAAAAACTTTTAACAAGAATAATCGGTTCAGCTATGGTGGCGACACTGCTTATATCAACCACACCGGTGGCAGCAACGGAGTCTGTAATAAATGAGGACGGAAGAAGAACTGAGAGGACACAGGTTCAAAATCTGTTGCAGTCATATCAGGGAGGATATATAGAGAGTGAGCTGGACAACAATACTCCTGTATATGACTCGGGAATTTCGACCTTTGCAGAGCTGCCTTTGGCTTTTCCGGATGATGCTTCGGTGTTTGATACCATGTATCCACAGGCACGAGACCAAAATCCATATGGTACCTGTTGGTCATTTGCCAGTATGGGGCTTGCCGAGTATGACCTGATAAATGATGGAACCGTGGATAAGAATGTCGACTTCAGTGAGCTACAACTTGCGTATTTTGCATACAATTTTGTGACAGATCCGCTGGGCGGTACTGCAGGGGATGTGGCTAAATACCATAATGAGAATGGACTCTCATACCTGCAACGAGGTGGCAATTTTGAATACAGCTCAAGGCGTCTGGCGCAGTGGATAGGTCCGGTTGACGAGGCCGTGGTGCCATATTCTCAGGCTGACAGTACACTGGAAAGTGGCTTGGATGATAAATATGCATACTCTTACAGCAAGGCTCATCTGAAAAATGCTTATGAGATAAATATCCATGAAAATACTGATGAGGTGAAGGCTAATATTATGGAGCATGGGGCTGCCGGTGTGATGTATTATCATAATGACAGTGCCATGAGGTTTTATTCATTTGACAGTGCAGGGCATTATACCTACTATGATACTGCAAAAAGAGGTTCCGGACATGCAGTGATGCTTGTAGGCTGGGATGATAATTTTTCAAAAGAGAACTTCCCTGAGTCATTGAGACCGGAAAATGATGGAGCCTGGCTTGTGCGAAATAGCTGGGGAACATATTGTAATTATTTTTGGATGTCGTATGATAATGAATCACTGTTAGATACAGCGTGGGTATTTGATTTCTCGGATGATGACGGATTAGACCACAACTATCAGCTGGATGGTGGAATTCAGGTATACAATACTAATCTGACCAATAGGCTGGCAAACGTATTTACGGTACCCAATAAGGCTGATGGAGAGTATGAGAAGCTAAGAGAGGTATCGCTGTCATTTACCAGAATAGCGGATGTAGGCTATACAATAGATGTGTATACAAATCTTACGGATCCGTCTGATCCATTAAGTGGAGAGAAACTGACTCAGGCTACAACGACAGGCAATACAGCCTTTGCGGGTATATACAGTGTGGAGCTGGCAGAACCGGTGGAGCTTAAGCCGGGAAGTACCTTTGCTGTAGTGGTATCGGTTGATAAGAGTGCCCTGGATTATGAGCAGGCAACAAAGATAACAACCGGTGACACTCTCCTCTGGGACAGACAGGTGAGCCAGGGAAATGGAAAGAGCTTGTATTATAGCAGTGGCAGATACAGAGTATATCCATATGGCAATTTCTGTATTAAAGCTTTTACGTCAGATGAAACCAGACATGCAGAGCCGGAAAATGAGCTTACGGCAAAGGGCTATTCTGTAGATTTGACAACGCTGGTACGTGCAAATCTATATGCTGCCGTTTCGACAGATATTATGGATGACGCAGGGTCAATGGTTAGGTTTGTATACCCGGATGGCACCTGTACAGATAGGCTTTTGTCAGCGTTTGAGACAACTGAGTACAATAATACTCAGGTAAAGAAAATCACATACGAGGCTGCTCCTGCGAAGCTTACTGAAAAGGTTGAAATCAGCGTCATAAAGAGTGATGGCACGAAAAGCAACAGCTTTGCCTTCGCACCGGCAGATTATCTGAATGATTTAATCAAAACAGATTCTGATTCTGCTTCGAAAAATATAGCAAAGGCTCTTTTGGATTATGGAGCGTATGCGCAGTTATATTTCAATGTGGATACATCTGATCTGGCGAATAAGGAGCTGACAGATGATGCAGTGGGTGCTTTATCGACTGAGGAAATCCTTAAAATGACAGTGGATGGAAATATTGCATCAATGAGTAATGATGATTTGGAGTATATAGGCTCATCACTTGTATGTAGAAACGGAACTGATATGAAGCTGTATTTCATTAATAAAAACTCACTTGCACTTGATGAAATACTGCAGAAATATAATATAGATGTTACTAATGAGAAAACCGGCAGACTTGACAGCAGCGAATTTTCAGCTGAGCTTGATGGAAAGCTGTTTTGCATCAGAATAAATCAATT
>OGIK01002107.1_pt1 | contig 13839 bp, 9 predicted proteins | sample 1571781 | NCBI WGS metagenome assembly OGIK01 (sample SAMEA2581956, study PRJEB24529) | metagenome | biome: Human gut stool | place: China | collected 2011
ATTTAAGCAACCTTTCTGCATACGATCAGGGATGTAACGAAGAGTTCCAGAACGCTATGAAGAACTACTTTGAAGGCAATGCTTCGCTTGATGATGCACTTGACTTATTCTACAAAGCAGTTGTTGAGAAATATCCGGACTTAACATACTAAAATAATAAGCCGCGCCTGCCAGACCGGCGGGTGCGGCTATCTTTATACCTATCTCCGGACGGAGAGAAAGCAGTCAGCGGCGTGACGCGCAGAGCTGACAGCAGATTTGCACAAAAAGATGTCCGTGAAGGGATGCTGTGAACTCTGTGAAAATAATAAGAAGGGGGCAAGAGGCGTTATGAAGAAAAAGAGCAGTAAAGCAGTCAGATATAACAAATGGGGTTATATATTTCTGATTCCTTTTATCCTGGTATATGTTGTATTCCAGCTCATACCACTGTTTAATACCATTTATAACAGCTTTTTTGAAAACTATTTATCAGGTCTGACACAGATTGGACCAAACTTTGTTGGATTGGAAAATTACAAGCAACTGTTTGCACAGGGAGATATTTGGATTTATGCAAAGAATACCATGATCTTATGGATCATGTGTTTCGTACCACAGATTATCTTATCCTTGTTGTTAGGTGCATGGTTCTCTGATGTACGTTTGAAATTAAAAGGAAGCAGATTCTTTAAGACAGTTATTTATCTGCCAAACCTGATCATGGCATCCGCATTTTCCATGTTGTTCTTCACACTGTTTTCAGACGGTGGTCCTATCAACTCGATTCTGATGCAGATCGGAATCATTTCAGAGCCATATAAGTTCCTGGCAAACACAGGAAGTGCGAGAGGACTGATCGCTCTTATGAACTGCCTGATGTGGTTTGGTAATACGACCATTCTTTTAATGGCAGGTATGATGGGTATTGATACTTCCTTATTTGAAGCAGCAGAGGTGGATGGAGCAACTTCCACACAGGTATTTTATAAAATCACATTACCATTACTTCGACCGATTTTAGTATATGTTGTGATCACATCACTGATCGGTGGCTTGCAGTTATTTGATGTACCACAGATTTTGACCAATGGTACCGGTGATCCAATGAGATCGACCATGACATTGATCATGTTTTTGAACAAACATCTGTACAGCAAGAACTACGGAATGGCTGGTGCAGTGTCTGTAATCCTGTTCATTATCACCGCAATTTTAAGTCTTATTGTCTTTAAAGTAACTGGAAACGATAAGAGAAAAGCATGAGCAGAATAGAAAGGTGAGGTGTTATTATGAACGAAAATAAAAATCTGAAAAAAGGACTTGGAATCCATGCAAGAAGATTTATCGCATATGTAGTCCTGATTCTTGTTACATTTGCCTGCCTGTTCTGGTTCTACGTGTTATTTATTAATGCAACCAGATCCAACGGTGAGCTGCAGGCTGGATTTACTCCACTGCCAAGCACGCATTTGTTAGAAAACTGGACGAATCTGTTACACGGAACACTTCCGGTATGGCAGGGTATGATAAACAGTCTGATCGTATCAGTACTGTCAGCAGCGTTATGTACCTATTTTTCAACAATGACGGCTTACGCTATCCATGCATATGATTTTAAACTGAAAAAATACATCTATGCATTTATCTTAGCAGTCATGATGATCCCTACACAGGTAACTGCACTTGGATTTGTAAAATTAGTCGGTACATTAAAAATGGAAGACACATTCATTCCGTTGATCGTGCCAACGATCGCTGCTCCGGTAACATTCTTTTACATGAAGCAGTATATGGAAAGTACATTGCCGGTATCGCTGATCGAGGCAGCCAGAATTGACGGCTCCGGTGAGTTCCATACATTTAACCAGATTGTACTTCCATTGATGAAACCTGCAATTGCAGTACAGGCAATCTTTACATTTGTAAGCAGCTGGAATAATTATTTTGTACCGGCTTTGATCTTGCACAATGACAAGAAAAAGACACTGCCAATTTTAATCGCACAGCTTCGTGCAGCAGACTGGCTGAAATTTGATATGGGTCAGGTTTATGTGATGATCGCATTCTCCATATTTCCGGTAATCATCATTTATCTGATCTTATCCAGACACATTGTTCAGGGTGTTGCCCTCGGCAGTGTGAAAGGATAAATTAGAATATAGTAACAAATGAAAAAACCTTCCCGAAGAACCGCTGTGATTCCCCATATCACGGCGGTTCTTCTTTGATGTAGCAGGAAATACGTTGAAGCGGGCTTCTTTTGCAATGGTTCTTTTTTGCGCAAAATATAAATATTTAGTTGCGCAAAACATTTCAACCATAAACCACGCAAAAACAATCGGAATTATAAAAAGTGCATAAAAACAAAAATAAAATATTAGCATTACTGTCAATTGTCAATAAAAAGTGCCAGTGCTACACTCAAAATACGAACAACCGATTGCGCAAATGAATAAATGTAATAGAAGGATGTCATATTTCACAAGTGCAGTCAGGGAGAAAGCAACGGGAGGGAAACAATGAGAAAGGTATTTTGGAAAAGGACAGCAGCGTCCGTTATGGCAGCAGCACTTATTCTGACCGGAGTGAATACGTCGGGAATCGGTGTGGAGGCGAAAGCGGAGAGTGTGTGGGAAAACACTTCTTATGTTGAGAACGGAGATTTTGAAACAGGTGACACGACTGGCTGGACAGTCAGTGATGAAAGTCTGGCATATGTCAGTACGGACGCATATTCAACAAATCAGACACAGAGATTACATCTGTACAGTGGAGCAGAAAAAGAACTTTCCATTTCACAGACGATTGAAAGTGTGGCGGCTGGAACTTACAGACTGCAGTTTGAACAGGATGGGGAAATCATGGCATCTGGTTTATCAGTGTCTGTTGATGAAAACAGTCAGATGTTGGATGCAACCACAGGCTGGGATAGCTGGAAGACGATCACAACAGATGAGATTGTGATAGAGGAGGATTCTGAAATTACAATTGAATTTTCCGGTTCAATCGTAGCAGGCTATTGGGGTGATATTGATAATATTGTGTTGCAAAAGAAATCTGCAGCTGATGAAATAGAAAATGGAAGCGAATCCGGTGATACAAACGAATCGAAAGGAAAGGATGAATCGGATAATACAGACGAATCCGAAAACAACACCGACATCGACACTTCAAAAATTGACGATGCGACAGATCTGATTGAGAACGGAGATTTTGAAACAGGTGACACGACTGGCTGGACGATCACCATGTCAGATGCAGATGATGACACGGTTGGATATGCAGTGAAAACAGATCAATGGATGTCAAATAATACCAGCAATTATTTTAATTACTGGAATAACAACAGCGATGATGCCGTAGACTTTTCCATGAGCCAGACGATCACCGCAGTTCCGGCTGGTACTTATAAAGTGGCATTCCGGCAGGATGGACTGGCAGATACAGTGTCAGGACTTTCCATCAGGGTTGCAGGCACAGAAAAAGAACTTGATGCAACTGCAGCATGGAACAATTGGGCATCACAGGAATCCGAACCGTTTGTTTTGGAGGAGGAATCAGATGTTACGATAGAAATCAGTGGAACTGTAGCCGCAGGTTACTGGGGAGATATCGATGATATTGTCCTCTACCGTGATGGCGCACTTGAGACAGAGGATGATACCGAGATTGTGGACACCGGTGCAGACGGCATTTTCGTGGAAAAAGTAAAAGGACTTTCCGATGACTTCATCAAAGGTGTGGATGTATCTTCCTACATCAGCCTTGTGGAGAGTGGCGTGAAATTCAAAGACTGGAATGGAAATGAAATCTCAGACCAGCAGTTTTTTGATCAGTTACAGGAAGCAGGCGTGAACTATATCCGAATCCGTGTATGGAACGATCCTTATGATGCAGAGGGAAATGGCTACGGCGGTGGAAATAATGATCTGGAAAAAGCAAAGAAAATCGGCAAATGGGCAACAGATGCAGGAATGAAAGTGCTGATTGATTTCCACTATTCTGATTTTTGGGCTGATCCGGCAAAACAGAAGGCACCGAAAGCGTGGGCAGATTACACCATTGATGAAAAAGTGACAGCAGTATCAGAATTTACAACAAACAGCCTGACAGAGTTAAAAGCGGCAGGCGTGGATGTTGGAATGATCCAGGTCGGAAATGAGACAAACAACGGTGTCTGCGGTGAAAATACATGGGAAAACATGTGCAAAATTTTCAATGCAGGAGCGACCGCAGCACACGAATTAGACAGCAGTATTTTAGTGGCAGTGCATTTTGCAAACCCGGAAAAAGGAAATTATCCGACATATGCAAAAAATCTGGATACTTACGGTGTGGACTATGATGTGTTTGCATCTTCTTATTATCCATACTGGCACGGTACTTTAAGCAATCTCACAAGTGTTTTGAAAAATGTTGCGGATACTTATGGCAAAAAAGTAATGGTGGCAGAGACTTCCTGGGCAACTACTTTAGAAGATGGAGACGGACATGAAAATACAGTCCGTGAAGGAACTAACGATGTTGTGACTGCGATTGATGAAGCTTTTTCCGTGCAGGGACAGGCAAATGAGATCCGCAGTGTCATTCAGGCAGTGGCAAATGTAGGCGATGCAGGAATCGGCGTCTTTTACTGGGAACCAGCGTGGATTCCGGTCAATGTTTATGATGATGAGGCAGACAACGCAGAGGAGGTTCTTGTAGCAAACAAAGCAGCATGGGAAACATACGGTTCCGGCTGGGCAGCAAGCTACGCCAAAGAATATGACGCAGACGATGCAGGAAAATGGTATGGCGGTTCCGCAGTCGACAATCAGGGATTATTTGATTTTACAGGAAAACCGCTTGCATCTTTGAATGTATTCAAATATGTCAATATAGGTGCAACCACAACAAAAAGAATGGATTCGGTTGTGACACCGGATCAGGTAGTCGTAGGTTTTGGGGAGGATATTCAGGCAGCACTGCCAGAGACGGTGACCGTCAGATACAATGACAAGACAACCGGAACCGCTTCTGTAACATGGAATGCAGAGGATATCGCAGCAATTCAGAGCTTTGGCGATTTCTCAGTACGCGGCGTGGCACAGTATACAGATGGCAATGGAACAACTTCTGTTTTGGATACAACCTGCAGCGTAGCTGTTTTGCCGGAGAATTTACTTTTACAGGGTGGATTTGAGGAAGGAAGCGACGCATGGACAATTGCAGGAAACGGTGTTGACGGAAAACTTACCGACGATCCGAGAACAGGAAAACAGGCATTGCATTATTATTCTGGAAATGCAGTGGACTTTACCGTTTCACAGACGATTACAGCAGAAAAAGCAGGACTTTATAACGCATATCTTTATATACAGGGAAGCTCCGATTCAACAGTAGAACTGACCTTGAGAAATGAGACAGAGGGAACAGCCAAAACGGATGATGCGGCTTGCGAAGGCTGGCAAGTATGGCAACAGCCGGTGACCGGAGAAGTGGAAGCAAAAGCAGGAGACACACTTACCCTGACCATTCATGTGACTGGAAATGCAGGTGCATGGGGAACCATTGATGATGTGTTCTTATATTGCGCAAAACAGCAGAGTGAAGACAGCGGAAACACAGAAGATAAGGGAAACACCGGAGACAGTGGCAATACAGGTGATAGTGACAATACCGGAGATAAAGATAACACGAAAGATGACGCCGGCAGCAGCGATCATGATAATTCCGGCAGCGACAATAACAACAGCAATAACAATAGTAACAACAGCGCAAATGGCAGCACAGCAAATGACAGCGCGAACAACAGTGTAGCCGGTAACAACACAACTGTGACAGGAACTGTCACAGACACAACCAAGTCTGATACAAATAAGACTGAGACCGCAAAAGAAAAAATTGTGATCCCGGATAAAGCAGTGGAGACAAATAACAAGGCGGAAGCAGGAACAGCAAAAACAGAGTTGAAAACAAGTGGACAGTCCCTTGCAGAGGCGCTTTTGACAGAAGAAGAACTCGCACTTGTGAAAGCAGGGGCAAAGATCAATGTTGAGATGGATACAAAAGACATCAGCGATACTGTCAGCAGAGAAGACAGGAGGTTAGTGGAGCAGAAACTGGAAAATTATGAAGTCGGAACTTATCTGGATATCACGTTATTTAAACAGATTGGGGATAATGGAAATACACAGGTGACAGAGACCAATGGAGCGATTGAGATCACGATTCAGATTCCGGATGAACTCCTGAACACAGATACTTCTGTCAACAGAGTATACAAGATCATCCGTATCCATGATGGTGTAGCAGAGGTGTTAGACGGAACATTCGAGAATCGATATTTCACATTTGCGACCGATAAATTTTCTGTATATGCACTGGTATATCAGGATGTAGACAGTAACGGAACCGTGCTCACAACTCCAAAGACAGGGGATGACCGGAATATGGCGGGTGCTTATCTGTTACTTATGGCAGGTGTAGTATTGCTGGCAGAGGCGTACAGACGCAGAAAAAGATTACAATATTAAAAAACATCAGAAAAATTGTCTGAAATAATCAAACATAGGCTCTTTTTTTCCAGTTGCTAATGTGCTATAATAGGCACAGATTTTGGAAAAAAAGAAATGGTTGAGAAGTGAATCTGCACAATCCTTTCAGAACGGAGGAAGACATGACAGAAGGCGGTTTTTTAGTTTTCATGGGAATTTTATTACTTTTGGTTGTCATCGTTGTTGTGATAGCGGTTGTTTCATCTGTGGCAGGTGCGGCAGCAGCAATCGTTGATGATGAAGACAGCGAAGATGAATAGAACAGGGTGAGAACAGAATAGTGGGGCGGTACTTTTGTGCCAGTCCCCTTTTTGCAGGTCTTATGGATACTGCGAAATGTCCCGAGATCGAATCATAAGAAAGGAGACAGAGATTATAATGCAGTTACTTACATTTTTGTTAAATGGAGTGAAGTTTGGTATTCCTGTCAATGATGTGGAATCCATTGAAACAAGAATGAATGTGGTGAATATTCCAAATTCACTGCCACAGGTTCATGGGATCATGAATCTGCACGGAGAAGTTATTGCAGTGTACAGTCTGGCAGAACAGTTTCATTATCCGGAACAGGAAATCAACAATATCATCGTTGCATCCATGAATGGTACAAAGATTGGGCTTGAGGTTGGAAACGTGGATGAGATTATTGATGTCCCGGATGAGAAGGTTATTTCCATGCCAGTCATTATGAAAGCAGTAGAAAATTGTTTTGATGAGGTTGCTTCCTATGCAAAAGAACTGATCGTTCTGATCGAGGTATCAAAGCTGATGCCGGAAGCAGAGCAGCAGGCAATACAGAAATTGGTAGAACAACAGTCATAAACAAAAAAGAGTAAAGCCTCTGTTATTATATATTGGAAAGATACAGTCTCGTGGGATGGAGTACCGATAGGTACTCCATTTTTGCGTAAATAGGAAATTTTGTTCCATTTCTAAAATAATTCTAAATTCTGTCCGATTTTCCTTGCATTTTGATGAGAGAGGAGTAAACTGATTTTTGCCGACCGACCGGTCGGTTTTGGCTTGCGGGAATGCAATAGCCAATCAGACATATAATTTTTCAGGAGGAACGAGAATGATCCCAAAGTATAGTGTAAAACGTCCGTACACAGTGTTAGTGGCTGTTGTACTGGTGATCGTTTTAGGAGTTGTTTCGCTGACGAGGATGACAACAGATCTGCTGCCGGCAATGAATCTGCCGTATGTGATCGTTGTCACAACAGATGTGGGGGCAAGTCCGGAGGAAGTGGAAAAGGATGTGACATCGCCAATCGAAGCGGCAATGGCAACGACTTCCAATATTAATAACGTAAGTTCCATGTCCTATGATAACTATTCTATGGTTATTTTGGAGTATGAGCAGAGCACGAACATGGATTCTGCTATGATTGAGATTCAGCAGCAGCTGGATCAGTTGACCGGACAGTTCCCGGATTCAGCGGGCTCACCGGTCATTATGCAGATCGATCCGGATATGATGCCGGTCATGATCGCATCTGCGGATGTGGATGGTATGGATCAGGCAGAGGTATCTAATTATGTGGACAATGAATTATTACCACTGCTTGAGAGTATCGAGGGTGTGGCATCTGTGACGGCAACAGGAGTGCTTGATACGGATCTTCAGGTCACTATGAACCAGGAGAAAATAGATGCTTTAAACGAACAGATTCTGAGCAAAATAGATGCCCAGTTTACAGATGCACAGGCAGAGTTAGACAAGGCATCTTCCCAGATCGACAGTGGGAAAAAGAAGCTTTCCGATAGTGAAAAAGAGATGGGAAGCCAGCTTGGAGCAGGTGAAAATGAGATCATTAATAATAAAATCCAACTGTTTAACACCGAAGCAGATCTGACCACACAATTATCAGATCTTCAGAAATCCCAGTCGTCCATGGATGGTGCAATCAAGTCTTTACAGTCTACTTACGAAGGCGCAACGCAGTTACAGAGCGCGATTGACGGTTTGCAGAAGGCAAAAGACGGAGTGGCACAGGCAAAGAGTGGGGCAAAGCAGTTGTATCAGGCACACGACGGTGTTGTGGCAATTTTAAGTGCAAAAAACCCTGTTACTGGTGCAGATATGTCAGTAGATGAGGCACTTGGGGCAGCCGTTCAATATGGTCAGATGACGCAAGAACAGGCAAATCAGTTAAAAACAGTCATTACAACACTGCAGGCAGATCCTGCTATGTTGGAAGCATATAAAAAGGCAACCAGTGAATCCGATTTCGTCTCCTACATGGAATCCACTGCCATTGCCCAGATTAATGCACAGGCAGGTACGAAGTACACAAGCGAGAATGACATTGCAAGCCAGATCGTGACCTTACAGTCCAAACTCGACGACATCAATGTGATGCTGATGAGTCAGGCATCCTCTTTTGCAGATGCAGGCGTGACGCTGACTTCTTACAAAGACATTCCTGCTGCAATCGCAAAATTAAGTGAGAGCAAGACGCAGATCGCAACCGGAATTGCGACAATCGAATCTGCACAGACACAGGTGGCAGACGGAAAAACTTCTTTGGATGATGCGTTAGTTACTTTAAATGAATCCCAGGTATCCGGCATTATGGAGATGAGCAAAGGCTATGCGGATCTTGCTGTTGCAGCAAATAAGATCGAAGAGGGGCAGAGCCAGTTAGATGATGCAAAAGAGCAGGCAAAAGATTCAGCGAATCTGAACACGATCCTTACAATGGATACCTTAAAAAATCTTCTGACGGCGCAGAACTTTTCCATGCCGGCAGGTTATGTGGCAGAGGGGAATGAGCAGTATCTGGTGCGGGTCGGAGATGAGGTGACATCCAAAGCTGATCTTGAAAATCTCGTTCTGATGGATCTTGGCATGGATGGTATCGAACCGATCAGATTGTCAGATGTGGCAGACATCGAGTACATTGACAACTCCGGTGATTCCTATTCGAAAGTGAATGGCAATGCAGCCGTTATGCTTTCCATTGAAAAACAGACCGGATATTCCACCGGAGATGTCACAGACAGACTGTTGGAAAAATTTGACAGCCTGGAATCAGAAAATGCACAATTACATTTAAGCGTTCTCATGAATCAGGGCATTTATATTGACATGATCGTGAAATCAGTCGTAGAAAACATGATCGTGGGAGCCATCCTTGCAATTATTGTATTGTTATTATTTTTAAAAGATATCAAACCTACACTTGTAATAGCATGCTCAATTCCGCTCAGTGTTGTTTTTGCAGTGGTACTGATGTACTTTACGCATATTACGTTAAACATCATTTCACTGTCGGGTCTGGCACTCGGAATTGGTATGCTGGTGGATAACTCCATTGTCGTGATTGAGAACATCTATCGATTGCGGGGAGAGGGGTATTCCATCCGGAAAGCAGCCGTGGAAGGTGCTTCACAGGTGACTGGGGCGATCATAGCATCCACACTTACAACCATCTGTGTATTTGCACCGATTATTTTTACAGAGGGTATCACAAGACAGTTATTTGTGGATATTGCGCTGACAATTGCATTTACGCTTGTAGCCAGTCTTCTTGTGGCATTGACTTTCGTGCCGATGATGGCAGCAGGATTATTAAAAAATACAAAAGAGATCAGGCATAATTTCTTTGATAAAGTAAAAGATTTTTATGGAAAAATTTTAGCGGTATGTCTGCGTTTCAAGCCAATCGTATTTATCGCAGTGATTGTATTGCTTGGAACAAGTGTTATGGCAGCATTCTCCAGAGGATATTCTTTCATGGATATGAATATGGAGACAAACCAGATCAGTGCGACGATTTCAGCAAAAGAGGATCAGACGCTAACGTTTGACGAACTGACAGAAATGGCAGATGAAGTCGTGGAAAAAGCAATGGCGATTGATGGCATTGAGACCATTGGTGCCATGGCAGGTGGAAGTGCACTTTCCATGATGGGAAGTAGCTCAACAGACAGTATTTCCATGTATATGATTCTGGATGAAGAATCTGAAGTGAGCAGCGCAGATGTGACCGCACAGTTAGAAGACCTGACCAAAGACATGGACTGCGAGGTAACAGCCGATACTTCAGCTTCCGATATGACAGCGTTAATGGGAAGTGGACTGACGATCAATGTAAAAGGAAATAATCTCGACAAATTGCAGGAACTTGCAGGCGAGGTTGCAAAAGTAGTAGAGAACACTGAGGGAACTGTGGATGTAGATGACGGACTTGACAACACAACACCGTCCTTTACGATTTCCGTGGATAAGGAAAAAGCAGCAAAATACGGTATGACAGTTGCACAGGTTTACCAGCTTGTTTATGGAAAAATGGCTTCCTCAACCTCTGCAACCACAATTTCCACGGATGTGAACGATTATCAGGTTTACGTGCAGAGTGAGGAACAGTCTGACGTTACATTAGATGATATTAAAAATCTGACCTTTTCTTACACAGACAGAGAGGGAAATGAGACGGAAGTTGCACTTTCTGACATTGCACAGTTTGAGGAAGGTTATACACTTGGAACAATAAGCAGGGATGCACAGACCAGATATATCAGTGTGACCGCAGGAGTGGATGATGACCATAATGTCAGTCTGTTAAGCAATGAGATCCAGAAAGAGTTAGAGAAGATCAATCTGCCGGAAGGATACTCCATCGAGATGGCAGGTGAGGACGAGATGATCGCAGATGCCATGAACCAGTTGTATCTGATGCTTCTTTTGGCAGTCATCTTTATTTATCTGGTTATGGTGGCACAGTTCCAGTCGCTGCTGTCGCCGTTTATCATCATGTTTACAATCCCACTGGCATTTACCGGAGGTCTGTTCGCACTGTACTTTACCGGAAATGAAGTCAGCGTTGTGGCAATGATCGGATTTGTCATGCTCGCCGGAATTATCGTAAATAACGGTATCGTTATGGTAGACTTTATTAACCAGCTCCGTCGTGGCGGAATGGAGAAAAAAGATGCCATTATCGAATCCGGAAAAACAAGACTTCGTCCAATCCTTATGACAGCGCTTACCACGATTTTGTCAATGTCGACTATGGCGGTCGGTCTTGGAGAAGGTTCTGAGATGATGCAGCCAATGGCGATCGTTACGGTTGGCGGTTTGTTATATGGTACGCTGTTAACTCTGATCGTTGTTCCATGTATTTATGATGCATTCAACCGCAATAAGAGCATGGTCGAGGAGGATTTATGATGGATGAGCAGAAACTGATCCACGATCCATCACAGAAAGTGCTTGCCCTGTATCAGGCAGTCATTGGGTTCATTAATGAAGGCTGTGATATCAATACTTTAAAAGTAGCTGATATCACAGGCCGGGCAGGCATTGGAAAAGGAACTGCATACGAATATTTTTCTTCAAAGGAAGAGATTATTTCTTCCGCAATCTTATATTATGTGAAAGTCTGCTTTGAAAAACTTCAGGTAATTTCTACAGATGGAGGAACATTTCAGCAGAAAATTAATGAGGTCATGGATTTTATTGATGAGCATGTAAAAGAAAAGCAGGGAGTCTTTTTCCTGATCAAAATGGTACTTGAATCATATGAGATACCAAAGAATCTGAAAGACGAGTATGAGCGCATGAAACACCAGTGCTGTGATAATGGGAAAAACGAGATTATTGACAGCATTGTGGAGGAGGGTGTCCGCGAAGGCCTGATCCGGGAAGAGAATGTTTTTCTGCGGAGAGTCGCAGTCGAAACCCAGCTTTCGGTCTATTTTATGTATCGTATCGCAGCAGAAAAAAAATTGGAGCCTGACCTGGAGGCAGATACTCTGCGAGAATATGTTTATCAGAATATATTGAAATTGTTAGAGTAGAAAGAAGGAAGTTTTATGTTGACACTATTATTTGTTGTGCTGCTGTTGACTATTTTCGGCAAACTGTTAATCTTTGCGATTAAGGCAGCGTGGGGAATCACAAAGATTCTGCTGAACATTGTATTGCTGCCACTCATCATTATTGGAATGTTTGCAGGTGGTCTTACATATCTGGCACTGATCGTGCTTGCAATCGTGGGATTGGTTTCATTGATTAAGGGGCATAATTAAAACAAAGAGTTAATGCACAGTTGCTATTTTTTTTGATATGTGTCATACTGTACAAAGAAGTAGCAACGCATACGACGCAAGTGCGAGGTGAGATTATGATTAATAGGGATTTATATCTGCAAAAATTAATTCATAATATGTGGAATCTATTGTACTTGATAACACAAATGAAAAATTTTATCTTTTTGTTGATGAAGTTCAGCTTACAACCAAGGTGACGGATCATGAGAATGGTAATATTGATGTTACCATTTATGATATGCTGAATGAACTGAAATCATACAAAAACCTTGATGTATATGTTACTGGCAGTAACTCTAAAGGACTGTCCAATGATATCGCTACAGAATTTCGTGGGAGAGCAACCCAGATTCATGTATTCCCAATGTCTTTTCAGGAATATTACTCATTTGTTGGTGGAGATGAAAGAAAAGCTTTGGATAACTATATGCTATATGGTGGTATGCCAAAAGTTTTAACTATTACTGATGAAGTAGAAAAGAAGGGATATTTGACATCGTTATACAGTGAACTTTATGTCAAAGATATTATTGAGAGAAACAGAATAGAACGTGAAGATATTTTAAATGATATTTTGAATTTTCTTGCATCTCAGATTGGTTCACTTACAAATCCTACGAATATTGCCAATTCTATAACAAGTATAAAGAATGAAAAAATAACAGCATCAATGGTATCAAATTATGTAAAATACATTATAGATTCATTCCTTATTTCTGAGGCAAAGAGGTTTGATGTTAAGGGCAAGACATATTTCAAATATCCATACAAATATTACTATACGGACATAGGACTTAGAAATGCACGTCTTAACTTTAGACAATATGATCCCGGTCATATTATGGAAAATATTATATACAATGACTTATTGAGACGTGGATATAGTGTTGATGTAGGGGTTATATCGGATCGTACAGGAGGAAAAAATCTACAGAGAGAAATTGACTTTGTTGTAAATCAGGCAGATAAGAAAATATACATTCAATCGGCATTCCGCATGGACGACGAGAAGAAAGAAACATCGGAACTTGCATCGTTGATGCTTACGAAAGATTTCTTTAAAAAAGTAGTTGTTAGAATGGATATATCACACAATTATTATGATGATGACGGTATTTTTCATTGCAATCTGATTGATTTCTTATTAGGTAAAGTAGAATTGTTCTAAAAGTTAACATAGAAATGGTATATTAGGATATTATCATGTTACTGTTCACTCAGCACCTGAACACCATGCTGTTCAGGTGCGTATGAACGTGATGTG
>OGIK01002116.1_pt1 | contig 13757 bp, 10 predicted proteins | sample 1571781 | NCBI WGS metagenome assembly OGIK01 (sample SAMEA2581956, study PRJEB24529) | metagenome | biome: Human gut stool | place: China | collected 2011
CAAACAAGGTCCGCAAGACCCCCCTGCGCGTCATCCTGAACGGCCTGGGCAAGGACGCCGCTTACATCATCTCCCGTATCAACGGCTTCACCTATGTGCAGACCGAGTACGACATCCCCACTCAGACCCTGACCGTCGTCAAGGAGATCCCCTTCTCCGAGGGCGAGCGCGCAGCTGTCAAGTGCTACGGCGCCAACGACGTCATGGAGGGCGTTGCCATCATGAAGAAGGAGGACGTCCAGTGCTCCATCACCGGCAACTCCACCAACCCCGTCCGCTTCCAGCACCTGGTCGCCGGCACCTATAAGAAGTGGGCCATCGAGAACGGCAAGAAGTACTTCTCCGTCGCTTCCGGCGGCGGCACGGGCCGTACCCTGCACCCCGATAACGTCGCAGCCGGCCCCGCCAGCTACGGCCTGACCGACTCTCTGGGCCGCGTCCACGGCGATGCTCAGTTTGCAGGTTCCTCTTCTGTGCCTGCACACGTCGAGATGATGGGCCTCATCGGCATGGGCAACAACCCGATGGTCGGCGCTACGGTCGCCTGCGCTGTTGCTGCTGCACAGGCCAACGCCTAAATCCGTTTCCCAAGTTCGGCAGAGGGGGCTGCTTGTAAAAGGGCAGCCCCCTTTTTATGCTGATAGATGTTCGCAACCACAAACCACGAAGCAATCAAGGAAGGAAAAACATGAAGAAAGCTCAGATCAAGAAGAGCGTGTCTGCACTGGCTATGGCAGCGGTCATCGCGGTCAGCCTGTTTGGCTACGGCTGCGGTGCAAAGTCTGCCTCTACCAGTTCTGACGCAGGTGTGTCCGGTGACTTCACCGCCACTGCCAAGGGCTTCGGCGGCGACGTTTCCGTCACCCTGACCCTGACCGACGGCGTCATCACCGGCTGCACCGCCGAGGGCAAGGACGAGACTGAGGGCGTCGGCTCTCAGGCCATCGCCAAGATGCCCGGCGAGATCGCCGAGAGCGGCAGCATCGCCGTGGACGGCGTGTCCGGCGCTACCATCACCTCTACCGCCATCAAGGAGGCTGCTGCAGCTGCCCTGACCGCTGCCGGCCTGAACCCCGATGACTACAAGACCGCTGTGGAGAACGACGCTGCCGCCGAGGACTCCACCGTTGACGCTGATGTCGTCGTCGTCGGTGCAGGCGGCGCAGGCATGACTGCTGCCATCACCGCTGCCGCTGAGGGCAAGAGCGTCGTCATCCTCGAGAGCCAGTCCATGGTGGGCGGCAACTCCGTCCGCGCTACCGGCGGCATGAACGCCGGCAAGACCGTCTATCAGGACGAGAACGAGTTCGGCGAGTCTGCCGGCGTCGAGAAGACCCTGAAGACTGCTGCCGAGAAGTACGCCGACAACGAGACCATCACCGCTCTGGCAAAGACCGTCTCCGAGCAGTGGGCTGCCTATCAGGCCAACCCCACCGGCTACTTCGACTCTGTCGAGCTGATGGAGCTGGATACCATGATCGGCGGCAAGGGCATCAACGACCCCGAGCTGGTCGAGACCCTGTGCGCAAACTCCGCTGACGCCATCGACTGGCTGGACGAGCACGGCATCACCCTGCACAACGTCTCCAGCTTCGGCGGTGCATCCGTCAAGCGCATCCATCGCCCTGTGAACGCAGAGGGCAAGACCGTTTCCGTCGGCTCCTACATGATCCCCCTGCTGCAGGAGAACTGCGAGAAGGCCGGCGTCAAGATGATGCTGGACACCACCGCAACGGAGATCCTGACCGATGCCAACGGCGCTGCCGTGGGCGTCAAGGCCACCGGCGCTTCCGGTGAGACCGTCACCGTCAACGCCAAGGCAGTCGTTCTGGCTACCGGCGGCTTCGGCGCAAACCTCGACATGGTCGTCAAGTACAAGCCCGAGCTGAAGGGCTTCATGACCACCAACGCCCCCGGCATCCAGGGCCAGGGCATCGAGATGGCACAGGCCATCGGCGCTGCTACCGTGGACATGGACCAGATCCAGATCCACCCCACCGTTGAGGCCAACACCGCTGCCCTCATCACCGAGGGCCTGCGCGGCGACGGCGCTATCCTCATCAACGAGGAAGGCCAGCGCTTCATCGACGAGGTCGGCACCCGCGACGTGGTCTCCGCCGCTGAGATCGCCCAGACCGGCAGCTACAGCTGGCTGGTCGTCGATCAGGCCATGGCCGATGCTTCCAGCGTCATCCAGGGCTACATCAAGAAGGGCTACACCGTCACCGGCGCTACCTACGAGGAGCTGGGCAAGGCTATGGGCGTCGATGCCGCTGCCTTCGCAGAGACCATGGAGAAGTGGAACGGCTACGTTGAGGCCAAGAATGACCCCGACTTCGGCCGCACCAGCTTCGCCAACCCCCTGAACACCGCTCCCTACTACGCTGTGAAGGTCACCGCCGGTGTCCATCACACCATGGGCGGCCTGAAGATCAACGCCAACACCGAGGTGCTGAACGAGAAGGGCGAGGTCATCCCCGGCCTGTTCGCAGCAGGTGAGGTGACTGGCGGCGTCCACGGTGCAAACCGTCTGGGCGGCAACGCTGTTGCTGACTTCACCGTCTTTGGCCGCATTGCCGGTGCTGCTGCCAGCGACTACGCTGCATGAGCACCCGCAAGCAGCCTCGACCGGCAAAAGGCGCAAAACGCCTGAGCTGGAAGGCGAACCTCCTCTTCGCAGCCGTCATCCTGACGGCAGCTGTCCTGCTGGTCTTTCTGCTGCGTCCGCGCAGCAAGGCGGAACCGCTGGCAGCAGTCGTGGACTTCGGCGACGGCATCACCGAGGTGCTGCCGCTGGATAAGGACTACGATTACCTGTACGATGTGGGCAGCTATGTCGTTCATTTACAGGTAAAAGACGGCACCATCTCGTTTCAGGACAGCCAATGCCCGGACCATGTCTGTGAGCAGTTCGGCCAGCTGAGCGAGGAAGGTGCATGGGCGGCCTGCGTCCCTGCCGGGGTGTATGTGAAGCTGGCTCCGCTGAGCGAGGCCGAAGCCGCATCCTGACAAGACAAGATCATCCGAGACACCCGCAATGTTCTGCAAAGGACACTGCGGGTGTCTTTTTTGCATAAAAACCGGAAATAATTTTGTAAATAAAAGGTGAAATGAAATTTGGACGCTTGTGTATTTCAGAAAAATGCGATACACTACCAATAACGGATTTTTCGTGCAAAGGGGTCACGCTGCCCTTTTGCATACCATAGGAGGAAAAGCATGATCTGGAAAAAGAAAAAGGATGCGTCCGCTGAGGCTGCTGAAACCGCAGAAGCCAAGTCCGGTGTGTCTGCATTCGCCAAAAAGAACTGGAAATGGCTCGTGCCGGTGGTCGTCGTGGCGGCAGCGGGCGCTGTCTTTCTCATAGGCGGCGGGAATAAAGCTGCCAGCGGCGATGTGACCTACGCCGAGACGACGCCGGTCCGTCAGGATGTCTCCAACTCCCTGAGCGGCACCGGCACGCTGAACCCGGCCAATACATATACCGTCAAGTCTCTGGTGGACGGCAAGATCCTCACCGGCGGCTTTGAAGAGGGCGATAAGGTGGAAGAGGGCGATGTGCTCTACACCATCGACAGCTCGGACGCCTCCACCAATCTGGAAAAGGCCAGCATCGCCCTGCAGCAGGCCCAGCGCAGCTACGACAAGACCGTAGACCTCCAGTATGTCCGCGCAGAGGTGGACGGCACGGTCAGCAGTCTCAAGGTCGCAAAGGGCGACCAAGTGACCAGCGGCCAGGAGGTGGCGGTCATCCGCGACAGCTCCAAGATGCTGCTGAACCTGCTGTTCCCGGCAGCCGACGCCGCCAACTTCTCGGTGGGCCAGAGCGCCGACGTGGTGCTGGACGGCACCTTTGAGACGCTGAAAGGCACCGTCACCGCCGTCACCGGCACCGACGAGCTGAGCACCGGCAACCTGCTGGTGCGCACCGTCACTATCCGGGTCAACAATGCCGGCGGTCTGACCACCGCTCAGGCCGCTACCGCCAGCATCAACGGCGTCAGCTCCATCGCCTCTGCCACCTTTGCCTATCAGGCAGAGCGCACCCTGACCGCTCTGGCCAGCGGCACCGTTTCCGCCATCAATGTGCAGGAGGGCGACGCGGTCTCCAAGGGCGACATCCTCATCGAGCTGACCGGCGACGATCTGACCGAATCCATCCAGTCTGCTTCCGAGTCCCTGCGCAGCGCCGAGATCTCGATGCAGAACCAGCAGGACAATATGTCCAACTACACCATCACCTCGCCCATCAGCGGCACCATCATTGAGAAGGACGCCAAGCAGGGCGACGCCCTGACCTCCGGCAGCACCCTCTGCGTCATCTACGACCTAAGCTATCTGGAAATGGTCATCAATGTGGATGAGCTGCAGATCGGCGCACTGTCCGTGGGCCAGAAAGTCCAGCTCACCGCTGACGCTGTGACGGACAAGACCTATGTCGGCACAGTCACCCGTGTGTCCATGAAGGGCAGCTCCAGCGGCGGAACCACGACTTACCCCATCACCATCCGCATCGATGACACCGACGGCCTGCGCCCCGGCATGAACGCCAACGCTGAGATCGTCGTGGCCGAGGCCAACAACGCCCTCGTCGTGCCGAATGCTGCTGTTATCCGCGGCGGCTATGTGCTGGTGAGCAAGAAGTCTCCCAGCGCAGCCAATGCGGTGGAAGACATGGACGCACCGGACGGCTATGTCTACGTCAAGGTCGAGACCGGTGTCAGCGACGACAGCTACACCGAGATCAAGAGCGGCCTGCAGGAGGACGACACGGTGGCCTACGACACCAGCTCTGTGTCGGATGACTATTACAGCGACAGTATCTGGTAAGGAGGTGCCCCATGAGCGCTCTGATCGAATTTGAGCAGGTGTGCAAGTATTATCAGATGGGCGATACGCTGGTAAAGGCCGCCGACCACATCACGATGAAGATCGAGAAGGGGGAGTTCGTGGCCATCGTGGGCCAGTCCGGTTCGGGCAAGTCTACCTGCATGAACATCATCGGCTGTCTGGACGTCCCCACCCACGGCATCTATCGGCTCAATGGCCGGGATGTGGGCAAGATGAACCGGGACGAGCTGGCGGATGTGCGCAACGAGATGCTGGGCTTCATCTTCCAGCAGTATAACCTTCTGCCCCGGCTGAACCTTCTGGAAAACGTGGAGGTGCCGCTGGTCTACGCAAACATCTCCCGCGCCGAGCGCCACAAGCTGGCTAAGGATGTGCTGGAAAAGGTGGGTCTGGGCGACAAGCTCAAGAACCTGCCAAACCAGCTTTCCGGCGGCCAGCAGCAGCGCGTTTCCATCGCACGGGCTCTGGTGCGCAACCCGGCGGTCATCCTTGCCGACGAACCCACCGGCGCTCTGGACTCCCACACCGGCCGCGAGGTCATCGGGATGCTTCAGCAGCTCCACAGAGAGGGCCATACCGTGGTGCTCATCACCCACGACAATTCCATCGCCGTGCAGGCGGAGCGAATCATCCGTCTGGAGGACGGACAGGTGGTGTACGACGGTGACGCCCACGCGCCTGAGGCCATCGTGCAGCCCACTCTGTCCGGCGAAGCGGCACAGGAGGAAGCAAAATAATGGTATTAGAGACTTTCCGCCAGGCACTGCAGAACGTCTGGAGCAATAAGCTGCGCACCTTCCTGACCATGCTGGGCATCATCATCGGCGTCATGGCGGTCATCGTCATCGTCGGTCTGGGCAACGGCATGACCAGAAGCATGCGGGACAGCTTTTCCGCAATGGGAACCAACACCCTCTCCATCCAGATATGGGGCTATGGTTCCCGCACCGCGACGGTGGATGATCTGTACGACATCGTCAAAAAGAACCCGGAACTGCTTTCCTCCATCTCGCCGCAGCTGGATTTCAGCGACAACACCCCCAAGGTGGGCACGACGCAATACCGTTACGGTACGGTGTACGGCGTGGATGAGAACTACATCAAGTCGAAGGGCTACACCCTCGCCAAGGGCCGGAACATCCAGTATATGGACATCACAGACAACAAGCAGATCTGCGTCATCGGCGATTACATCAACCGCACGGCCTACGGCGGCAATGCGGTGGGCCAGACCATCAAGCTCGGCGCGTACAAGTTCCGCATCGTGGGCGTGCTGAAGGCCAAGATCTCCAATCACGACCAGCAGGAGGGCAGCGACGACGACAGCGTCTACCTGCCCTACACCACAGCCATGCGCCTTTCCAACGAAAGCTCGCCGGACTCCTACTCCGCCATCATGGTGGACGAGGGCCAGGCCAACGAGGCCAAGGCTGCGGTGGAGCAGGGACTGTATGACATCTTCAAGAGCGACAGTGCTTACTATGTCTACAGCGCCAGCGAGTGGCTGGAAGAGATGAATAAGATGATCAACATGGTCATCGTCATCCTCACCGGCATCGCCAGCATCTCGCTGCTGGTGGGCGGCATCGGCATCATGAACATCATGCTGGTGTCCGTCACCGAGCGCACCCGCGAGATCGGCATCCGCAAGGCAATGGGCGCGAAGGAAAGGACCATTCTGGCCCAGTTCGTCACCGAGGCAGCTACCACTTCGGCCCTCGGCGGCACGCTGGGCATCGTCCTTGGCTATATCGTGTCGGCCATCGCCAATCAGGTGCTGCCCATGTTCACCGACGGCATGGACGTCACGGTCAGCCCTTCCTTCAACTCCATCGTGGCAGCTTTCGGCATCTCGGTGTTCATCGGAGTGCTGTTCGGCTATCTGCCCGCAAAACGCGCCGCGCGGCTCAACCCCATCGACGCGTTGAGATATGATTAACCTCTCCGTCTGTGCCTTTGGCGCAGCCACCTCCCCTGACGAGGGGATGCCTTGGCAGTACGGAAAGCTTTCTCTCTTCGCCAGAGGCTCCCCTCGGTAGGGGCAACAACGACGACCGCCGCCAGTGGCGGAAACAGGGAGTCGTTGCTGGGGCAGCGGCCAGCAAGACGCGCGCAATGCGCAGCGGATGCTGGGTGCCGCAACCCGGCCTTGTCGAGCGAAGCGAGACTGAGAGGTTTAACATTTTTTATAAGGAGATCACAATGAAAAAACGTCTTCTCGCATTTCTGCTGGCGGTCAGCATCGCAGTGTCGATGCTGGTGATGCCGGCATCGGCTGCGGGCAACAACACCGCCGTCCAGTTTGCCATCACGCTGGGTGCCATGGATTCCGAGCAGTCCGGCGCACTGGATGCAGCCGTGACCCGCGGCGCATTTGCCAGAATGCTGACCTCTTACTCTACCTACCGGGAGAGCGTCTCTTCCCAGGGGGCAGTGGGGACCCTCTACACCGACCTGCCCGGCTCCTCGGCATGGGCGCCCTATGTCCGCATCGCCGTGCAGCAGGGCTGGATGAATGGCTACACCGACGGCAGCTTCCGTCCGAACAATGCCGTCACGCTGGAAGAAGCCTGCACCGCAGTGCTCAAGCTGATGGGCTATAAGATGACCGACTTGAGCGGCGCGTTCCCCAACGCCCAGCTCAACAAGGCCGGCGAGCTCGGCCTTCGTGCCGGCCTCGACCGCCGTCAGGGCGAAGCGATGAACTATGAGGACTGCGCCGTCCTGCTCTACAATGCCCTCACCGCCAACAACGCCAGCGGCTCGGCCTACGGCACGACCCTGGGCTTTACCGTGAGCAATGGTCAGGTGGACGGCTCCACCATCCTGCTCAGCAGCCTGGAAGGCCCCTTCGTGGCTTCGGAGAGCACAGTGCTGCCCTTCGTCCCTGCCAGCGTCTACCGCAACGATAAGGTCTCCGGCTCCGCAGAGCTGAACAAATACGACGTCTACTACTACAGCGAGAGCCTCAAGACCCTGTGGGTCTATACCCGCCGTGCCGCAGGCCGCATCACCGAGGTGTCTCCCACGGCCAGCGCTCCCGCTTCCATTACGGTGGCAGGCACGTCCTATACGCTGGGCAGCACGGCCATTGCTTCCCAGGTGTCCTCCCTCAACGGCGGCGGTGTCGGCCAGGTGGTCACTCTGCTGCTGGGCATGAACAATGTGGCCGCAGGCATCATCACCGGCGAGGAGGCCGACGAGGTCTTTTACGGCGTGGTGCAGTCGGCTTCCCGCAACCTCATCGACGAGGACAACAGCGCCGATGTGCTTCAGACCGTCAAGGTCCTGTGTACCGACGGCCTTGCCCGCGAGGTGAACGTAGACAAAAGCCTGAACTTTCCCACCGGCTGGCTGGTGGAAGTGCGGGTCAGCCCCGAAGGCGAGAGCGTGGAAACGATCGATGAGCGCTCCGTCAGCGGCACTGTGAACGAGAACGCCACCGCGCTGGGCGATAGAGCTCTGGCGGATGACGTGCAGATCCTTGATACGAGTACAGGGGGTGTGGCTGGGACGGTTCGTCCCAGCCGCCTATCGGGGGTAAACTTAAAGGCTTCCGATGTCCGCTACTACACCACCAACCCGCAGGGGCAGATCGACAAGCTCATCCTGAACGATGTGACCGGTGACCTGTGGTACTACGGTGTGCTGGACGATGTGAAGAATGTCGCCGCCAACTACAGCACCCTTCTCAGTGCCATCAAGGCTCAGCCGGGCGACGGCACCATTGATACCGATGCAGTCGTCAGTGAGGTGAAGAGCATCATGGTACCCACCACCACAGAGATCCTGTGGGGTGTTATCTCCGGCGACATCCTCAGCACCGCGTGGGAACGCCTGACCAGCAACACCGGCGCACTTCTGGGCCTCGGCTTCCAGCAGATCGCCAAGATCACCGGCACGCCCTTCAGCCAGATATTCGACTTCATCGGCAGCGGTGCGACCTATATCGGCTACGTCAGCGGCCAGCAGGTCAGTCTGAGCACTTCCATCAAGTATCCTGTGCTGGCCGGCGGCATCGCGGTCTGCCAGGAGACGACCGGCTCTGTCCGCAACATGGTGCAGCTGATGCCCATGAAGATCGACAAGGTGGGTGCGGCCAGCGTCCTTTCCTCCAAGGGCGAAAGGTTTGAAATGGCCGATGATACGCAGGTCTACCTGTGGTACAAGGGCCAGTATTACTACACCAAGCTCACTTCCGTCAACTCCGATGATTACTACCTTACCGGCTGGTACGACAACTTTGGCTGCGCGGCTGGCAAAAAGGTGCGTATCATCGTCGCGGTCAAGAAAGACTGATGACAGGCTACTACAGCCGCCCCGCGCGGCTTGCCCGGCAGATGCGCCAGCTGCTTTTCCCGAGGCGGTGTCCCTGCTGCCGCAGGGTGCTGGGAACGCTGCCGTTCTGTGAGGTGTGTACACCGCGGCTGGAAGAGCTGCGCCGCGGCCCGGTCATGCGGCTGGACGCGAGCCGCCACTATCTGGGCGCTCTGGACGGGGCGGCTGCGCCCTACCGGTACGAGGGCGTCGTCCGCAGCGCCATCCTCCGCGCCAAATACGAAGGCGAAAGCTGGACGGCGGTGGAGCTTGGCGTGGAGATGACGGCCCGGCTGTTCGGAGCAGAAGTGGAGATGCACTTTGCAGAGCCGGTGCCGGGTCTGGTCTCCGGTGCAGCCATCGGCTACGACTGCATCGTTCCGGTGCCTGCCACCAGCCGTCGGCGCGGCTACAATGTGCCGGAACGGATGGCGCAGCCTCTGGCCCATGCACTGGGTCTCCCGCTGCTGCCAAAGGCGCTCTGCCGCGTCCGGGCCGGACGCCATCAGGCAGGACTCTCGCTGGACGAGCGTCTGGAAAATGCGGCCGGTGCCTTCCGGGCGCAGGAGCCGGAGCTCGTGGAAGGGAAGCGGGTGCTGCTGGTGGATGACGTCATCACCACCGGCGCTACCGCCGCAGCCTGCGCGCAGGCACTGCTGGATGCGGGCGCCCACAGCGTCTTTGCCGTGGCAATGGCAGTCACCGAAAATGAAATGGACGCACCATCGAGAGCTTCTGGGCAATGAGCGAAAAATCCAGAAAAAATCCAAGAAAAATAAAAAAAGCGCTTGACAAAACGGCCTGCAGCGGGTATACTAATGGAGCTGTGAGCGATAAGCCACAACAAATATCCGGGTGTAGCGCAGTTTTGGTAGCGCGCTTGAATGGGGTTCAAGAGGCCGTGAGTTCGATTCTCGCCACTCGGACCAAACAAAAATAATCCGAACTTGTTTCCGATAGGAGATGGGTTCGGATTATTTGTTTTCTTCGGAAAACTCAATATGGGTGTCCGTGGAAGATGAAATCCGAAATCATAGATTGATCGACATAAGCTACAACATGATTTCAGGAGGACACGAATATGAAGTACGATGAAAGCGTTTGCAAATTCAACATGGATACCGGGTGCGTAGAGCTGCTACTCCGGGATGGGAGAATGATCTCCATCGAATGCACCGGGGTCGAGGATGCGTTGAATGTGACCATGGCGCAGAGGTCAGAATTGGACCACCTTATCTACAATGACCTACTGGCGTATGCAGAGCTGATTCTGAATGGCGAGCCGAAAGAATATCTGAAGAATGTGGCTGGGAGTCATGGATTAGAGGATTGATCGTTTAGAGATCAACTCGATATAAGGAACAAGCCCACAGGTCTGCCGTATTTTTATGCGGTCTATCCTGTGGGCTTGTTTGCTATTATCGACTCATGATTGAATTTGAAATTTCAAGCACGACCGTATCATGTTTATAGGTGGTAACAATCATCGGCAGGCTTTCCAGCCTTCAAAACCTATGCACACGTCTGATTTTCGTACCGTTTGAGCCAGAGAAAAAAGCTGATGTTTAATAAGATGCCCACTGCAGTGGAGGTGGGTGCGGACAGACCAATCATCGTCAGGCTGGCGTTGGGCTGGATACTCATAATATACGCCATGGGGAGACGCACCAGCAGAGTCTGCACCAGCCCCTGTACCATGACCCAGAGCGTTTTGTCGTTGCCATTGAAGTAGCCTACCATGCTGAACAGGATGGCAGTGGCGATGGTCTCGGGCGCAAAGCCCATGAGGTAGGCGTAGCTGTTGGCAATAACAGCGGCATCTGCCGTAAACAGACCGGAGAGAACGTCACCCTTGCACCACACCAGTGCAAATACGGCGCAACCGAACACTAGACCGATGCCAATGCCGGTGAACATGGACTGCTCGGCGCGTTTTTTATTGCCAGCACCCACGTTCTGGGACACAAAGGATGCCATGGACTGCATCAGAGAACTGGGGATCAGCATGGCAAAATTAACGATCTTGCACGCCACACCGTAGCCGGAAGATGCCTCCAGCCCCAACCGGTTGACGAAAGCGCAGAGCGCCAGAAAGGAAAGCTGGGTCAAAAACTCCTGCAAAGCCAGCGGCAGACCGATGCCCAGAAATTTTTTGCACTGGGGGTTCAGCTTGAAATCAGAGCGATGGATTTTGAAGGGCAGCTCCTTCTTCAGCAGCATTGCGATTGCACAGATTACGCTGACGGCTTGTGCTGCTACCGTAGCAATGGCGGCACCGGCAGCATCCAGATGAAAACCAGCCACCAGCACCAGATCGCCAATAACATTCACAATGCACGCAACCAGCACAAAGATTAGCGGAGAGCGGCTGTCGCCCAGACCGCGGAAAAGAGCCGAGAGCATATTATAGGCTACAATAAAGAAGATGCCGCTGCCGCAAATGCGCACATAGCTGGCGGTCAGGTCCAGGGCTTCGGCAGGAGCCTGCATCAGACTGGAAATAAGCCGTGCAAAAAACACCAGCACCACGAACAGTGCAGCTGCCAGAAGGGTGAACACAATAGCTGCCCCGCCAATGACTTGCCCGATGTACTGCGGTCGTTTTTCGCCCAGATAGCGGGCAATGAGCACTGTGACGCCCATGGCAAGCTGGGTGACAACAAAGGTGACGAGATTGAGTACCTGGCTACCAGTAGAAACCGCAGACAAGCCTGAAGTGGAGCCAAAGCGCCCCACTACCAGAAGGTCTACTGCGCCGTAAGCGGCCTGCAGCACCAGTGCACCCAGAATGGGCAGCATGAAAAAAGCGAGCTTTGGCAAAATGCGGCCTTGGGTAAAATCGGTCTTATCGTTTTTCAAGAGAATCTTTCCTTTCGCGCATAATAGCATAGAATTTTTCCAGCGTTTGGATGGTGCACGCTGCATCCTCCTCGGAAATGCTGTCCAGATACGGGAGCAGTTGCGAGAAGTAGTCCGTATTGTACTTCTGGGAAAGCGCTTGCCCGCTCTCGGTGAGAAACAGATAGGTCACGCGGCCATCTTCAGCGGATACCTGTTTTCTCAGATACCCTTTGTGCTCCATCTCTTTTACGGTACGGGTCACACCGGGGCGGGGCAGGTTCAGTGTATCGCTGAGATCAGAGATCTTCGGCTGGATGCCACGGGTCTGCAATTTCTGAATAACATCCAGACACTGGATATAAGAGGATGTCACACCCTCCGGCAGGGCAGGCAGCATCTCCCGTGCCCGCTTTGCCAGATAGCAGGCATCCAGCAGCTGCTTGATCAGTTCGATGGTCATAATGAAATTCCTCTCCAAACGATTATTAAAGATAATTAACATTGATAATTATATAGAACTGCCCGGGAATGTCAAGTCTTTTTGAAAAATCGGAGATGTCGGCAGCTTTGAGGCAGCTGCTTCCGGCATACCATTCTTGAGAGTGTTTGAGCGAATACAGTCTGAACCATGGATTAGAAGATCAAATACAAAACAAAAACAGGGTGCGCCCCTGCGGACGCACCCTGCCATCGCAATTCACGATTTGATTCGTTGGCAACAACCGTGAATTGCATATCGCAAACAGGTCGTTGAGAATTGCTCTGCTTGTAAAACTTGCGATTAAAGCCACAGATAACAGCGATATGTACAGCAGGGCGTTCCCCGTCGGGAACGCTCTGTTTCTCTTTGCTGGGGGGCATGATGAGCCTGCTCCGCCTGCCACGCGGCAAACTCCTGCTGGCCTTCCTCGCTGTTCCAGCAGGCAAGGATGGCCGGGTAGAATGCCCGTGCCAGACGGTCAATGACTTCATCGGGGTAAGGGGAAGTGTTTGTGGACTTTTTCTTTTTGTTCAAACGCACGCTCCTTTGATCGTCCCACCGTGGCAAAGCCGGGCGAGAAAATCAAAGTTCCAATTTTTATCAGGCGCAAGGGCGCGGATGCTTTCCGCCCTGCTCTTGCGGCTGGTGGCTCGTTGATGGCTTACAAGTGCCTGTCGTTATGCCGTTTTAGAGGATTCACCGCTGGATTCTGCAAGAACTTCGTCCAGCGTTTTCAAAAATTCAAGATGAGGTTTCAAGGCAAAGCGAAGAACTTTGACCTGTTCCGGATGCGTAAGAAGTTTCGGGTTCAAGTCGAACGTAACTTCCCAACTCTTTCGCATGAGAGATTCAGCATTGTGGAGCCGGTAGTACAATTCGAGAAACTTTTGGGGAACATCATAGCTTTCATCAATGCTGGGTATTCTTACCATACTTGCGGTTTGCCAGCAGACAGGCCGTTGCAAACGAAAAATCGCCGCACTCAAGTGTATCGAGGATGTACGATTCTCGCAGCTTCGGCTTGCTGTGCTCATCCAGAAGTTGCTTTCCAGTGAACGCATCGTGCTGGTAAATGAGGTACGCTTCGATGGCGGTGTAGTCCGAGTTTTTATTACAATTCGATTATTCAAATCGTTGGCAACAACATCGAATTGTATGTCGCAAATATGCGGTTTATGGTTGAACAATACAGCTGCCCTTGCGACTGAGGCGATATGCTTGAGCGTTGCCATACAGTTCACCCAGAACTTTCTCGGCGTGCAGCCGA
>OGIK01002124.1_pt1 | contig 13697 bp, 9 predicted proteins | sample 1571781 | NCBI WGS metagenome assembly OGIK01 (sample SAMEA2581956, study PRJEB24529) | metagenome | biome: Human gut stool | place: China | collected 2011
CGCAAGATATGCAGGTTCAAGATAAATTGCAACCATAAAAAAGTTCCTCCCTTCCTGCAAACATTCGATACTGCCTATTATACAGAAATTTTCTCATTATGTAAAAAAATCACAAAAAAATCTTCAACAACTTTCTGCTGTTGAAGATTTTTTATTTTATATCACTACTGTTCCATCTGTCTCCCCAAAAAGCCTGTCGCTGTCTGGATCAGCATTTTCTCTGACTCTCCCATCACATCTTTCTCATTCTTTCCCATAAGGATCACCGATCCGACAGCATCTCCTGCACTGATAATCGGCTGCATAATCTGAGAATACAATGGATCTCTCTGTTCCTGCGTGACTGGAATCCTGTGCCTGTCATTCCCGTTTGCAAACACAGATTTTCTTCCGGATATTGCTTCCTCCAACTGCCCACTGATCGCTTTTCCCAGATAATCTCTGCTTCCCTGGCCAGCTGCCGCAACCACCTGATCATGATCCGTAATGCAGGCAACCATCCCGCTGGATTGCGCCAGAGCCTCTGCATATTCCTTTGCAAAAACATTCAGTTCTCCGATGGGGGAATACTTTTTCAGAATAATCTCCCCCTCCCGGTCAGTAAAAATCTCCAGTGGTGTCCCCTCTTTTATCCGCAGCGTTTTTCTGATCTCCTTAGGAATGACCACACGCCCCAGATCATCTATGCGCCGAACAATTCCTGTCGCTTTCATGCACTTTTCTTCCTCCTGTTTTTCCTTTTATCGAAGTTTACTGTCTTTGTACCCTTCAGTTTCCATATCATGTGTTGTATGGTTATTATGTGGAAAAACAGGGAGAATATACATTTCTGTATTTACAAAAAATGCCATTTAACTGCAATCAAGCGGTTATTTCCCGGAAAGTAATTCCATCAGTTCCTCTTTTGTGAAGCTGCCTCCGTTAAGCCCTTCGCCCTCCAGGATCTGATCTGCCAGTTCACGTTTCTTTTCCTGCAGTTTCAAAATATTTTCTTCAATCGTATCCTTCACGATCAGCTTGTATACATTCACTACATTCTTCTGACCAATTCTGTGTGCTCTGTCCGTTGCCTGATTCTGCACTGCCAGATTCCACCATGGGTCAAAATGGATTACAATATCTGCTGCCGTCAGATTCAGACCGGTTCCTCCTGCCTTCAGAGAAATACAGAATACCTGTGTGTTATCTGTGTTAAAGTTCTCTACCATCTGTGCACGCTTCTCCTTACTTGTAGAACCAGTCAGCATATAGTAACTGATCTTCTCCTCTTCAAGGCGCTTCGCAAGATGGTCAAGCATTGTCGTAAACTGCGAAAACAACAGAATCTTATGTCCGCTCTCCACTGCATTACTGATCATATTCAGGCACATATCCACTTTTGCAGAATCAGCTTTATAATCTGCAAAAATAAGAGACGGATCACAACAGATCTGGCGCAATTTTGTCAGCTCTGCCAGAATTGTAATCTTTGAGGTCTTAAATTCTTCTTCGGACTGCTTATCCAGCATCAGCATCATCCGTTTCACATGTGCATCATAAAGCTTCTGCTGCTCTCCTGTTAGCTGTACAAACATATTCTCTTCCAGCTTATCCGGCAGATCTGTAAGCACTTCCTTCTTCAATCTTCGGAGTACAAACGGCCGGATCATTTTCTGCAGACGTTTCATCGCATCTTCATCTGAATTCTGAACTGCCGGAATTTCAACTTCTTCCCTGAACTTCTTATAACTGTAAAGGAAACCGGGCATCAGATAATCAAATATACTCCACAATTCACTCAGGCGGTTTTCCACCGGAGTTCCTGTAAGAGCCAGCCTGAAGTCTGCCTGAACCTCTTTTACTGCTTTCGCAGCCTGAGTGTTTGCATTCTTGATATACTGAGCTTCATCAATAATCTCACATCTGAACTTATATCCTTCATATTCGCTGATATCCCTTTTCAGCAAATCATAGGAAGTCAGAAGAATATCCTCAGAATCTGCTTCTGCCAGGATCTGTCTTCTCTCTGCTGCAGTCCCGGTCACCATCTTTGCTGTAAGCTCCGGTGCAAAACGTTGAATTTCACTGCTCCAGTTATATACCAATGATGCAGGAGCTATAATTAATGTATTTCTTTGCAGCTTTCCAGTTTGTCCATCTGCCTTCTTTCCATCAGCTTTCTGCGCCTCTGCTGCCTTGCACGCCTGTTCCACTGTCTCAATTTCACTCTGCATATTTAACATTGCAGTTTCTTTTACTGCTATATTTTCAACAACAGTATTCCTTCTTTCCAGAAATTCTGACAGTAGAAATGCAATCACCTGCAACGTTTTTCCAAGTCCCATATCATCTGCAAGTATTCCGCCGAATCCATTATAATTCAATGTCTTAATCCACAGAAATCCCCGTTTCTGATACTCCCGCAGAACTTTATCCAGGCTCTCCGGCACCTCAAAATCATTATCCTCAATGGTCTTCATATTTCTTACCAGCGACTTAAAAGATTTATCCTTTACTGCCGAAACAACCGGATTCTCTTTCAACTGTGCATCCAAATATAACGCACGGTACTTCTGTACTTCAATCTTATCCTGCTTCATCTGCTTATCCGTCAGCTGAAGCCCTGCCCTGAGTTCTTCCACTGTATCCAGACCCGAGTCTGCTGCATTTACAAAAGCTCCGTTTTTCAGACGATAGAACTTTTTCTTCTTATTATATCTGGAAAGAATGTCAATCAGTTCTTCCTTTGAAATATCTCCTGCTGTCATACTCAGCTCCAGCAGATTTCCACTCAGGGAAACACCTACTGTAACCTTTGGCGAATTCCGGACTTCAATCCGTCTCAGCGCATCAGAAATAAATACTTCTCCCACTGCCTGCAGTGCCTGAATTCCTTCTGTCAGAAATTCATATTCCATCTCTTCATCATCCGCAATTACCGCACACTGTTCAAATGGATTAAAAGCATTCGAATATTTATGGATCACATTTCTGACAACTGTTTCTCTATTCATATCCCTTGCTGCAATATCGTCCGTTGTATATAAAGAAAATTCCCTGTCTCCATACTTAACAGTCGCCTTACATGTAACCATATTTTCCTGCGGTGCATCCAGATAAAATCGAAACTCCGGTTTAACCATTCCATAATTTTCCGGATGAAATTCAACCATTCTGCATTTAAAAAACTTCTGGATCACCGGTAAAAGTTCCTGACAGAATGCCGGTACATCTTTATTTTCTATAAACGCTTTCTCACCGGGGATCAAAGACAAACTGTCCAGAAAATCCTTAACAGGTAAAAGCTCTTCTACATTCTCAATATAAATCTTTTTATCATAAAAGCAAATTTTATACTGTTCCGTATTTGCCGCACACGTAAATTTGCTTACCTTCAGTTCAATTCCCTGCTTTGCACCTGTTATGGTCATTTTTCTCGGAAGATGTTCTCTGGTTATTTCCCAGGTTGTGTTTCTGGTTCCTATAGATTCTCCCTGCAATGTCTTTCCTTCCATCAAAAGCAAAAATTCTGCCAGTTCATTTCCTGACAGCTCCAGATGCCTTACCTTTTCCAGAGTTCCCATATAGTATCCATAATAGGAAGAGAATCTGTGAAATTGCCTGTTGTTGTCTGCCCATTTACAGATAAATTTCGCAAGCGGTCTGGATTCCTCGGCAAAGGATTCTATTGTATGGACAAACTGAAGATTTTTCCCATATTTATAATCATCCTGATTTGCTATATGAACATCAAAGGAAAATGCATCCTTCAGTACGTACATTTTATTAATTCCTATTTTAAATTCTACTGTAAATGTTCTTCCGTCAAAATTAAAATATGGTTCCAGCCTTACTTTTCCATAAGTGCTTCCCTGAATCAGTGGAAGAGACTTCGCAACTGCCTGCTTCTGCAATAATGAAGCCAATTCCGGCGTGGTATGCATCTGCACTCCTTTTCTGATCGTATGAGTCAGACCACCTTTTACAATTTTTTCTACAGATTGTCCATAATCATAACTATCCCTATCATTTTCATAATCATTATATTGCAGAAGAACCGCCACACAATGTTTACAAAGCCCACCATATTCTGCATATGCCCGACATTCACAATAGCAGGTATCAATTTCATCATTCTCTGTATCGATTGATACATCTACTTCATAGATATTTCTTCCACTGCCTTTTACAGATGCAACAATTTCATCAGATGCACCCATATTTTTTACATCCATATCCAGAACTTTTCCTGCTGCATAAAGCTCTGCACCTCTACTATATGATGAAGAATTTGCCATATATCTGATCTGAGTTCTTGAAATCATATTTCTATACCTTTCCTGATACAATTAAAAACTTTTTGTACCATTTTCACGGTTAAACCCGAGTAAAAAAGAACCCCTCCACCAGGCAGTATCAATCTCTGCTTAAAGTGAAGGGATTTCCTCATCCATCGCTATTTATTTTACACGATAACCTTTGCAACTGCAAGACCATAAACTTCAAGTTTATCGTTTCCGTTGCCATAGATCCAGCTTACCTCTCCTTCCGGTGCAGGAATGCTGACAGCCTCTGTTCCGAAGTTCTGGTAAATATAATATTTCGCATTTCCATTCTCTCTCACTGTAATCTCCAGTGCATCCGAAATCTCTTCTTTGATTCCACAGGAAACGCCACTGTCTTTTAATACTTTCTCAAGGAAATCTCCATAGAATTCCTTATCTGCATCTGCTGCCACATACCATGCCTTGCCTTCGCCATATTCATTGACAGTCAGGCAGGAATATCCTTCATAGAAATCACTTCCATAAGTCATTAAAGTACGTGCCCCGCGAAGTTCTACAAGGTCACACAGATACTTGCAAGTATAAGTCTTATCCATTCCAAGTTCATTACCCGGTACAGGAACGAAAGAATTCTCTTCCCAGTCATAAAGACCATCAATCTCTGTACTTCTGATTCCCAGCACATCCATCAGTCCATGCGGAGTTCCTTCCAGATAACATCTGTCAGTATCATCTGCGATTCCTGACCAGTAACTTGTCACCAGAACACCGCCGTTCTCCACAAATGCACGAACTTTTTCTGCGAAACCTTCTTTGAACATATAAACCATTGGCAGCGCCAGCACTTTATAATTGTCCAGATCACAAGTCATATCGATCACATCTACATTCACGCCCTGCTTACGGAAACCTCTGTAGAATTTCAGCATTGCTTCCAGATAATGCAGACCTTTATTTCTCGGGCCCTGGCTGTCTTCCATTGCCCACTGGCTGTCCCAGTCATAAATCATGGCCACCGGACTGCTCATTGTCGTTCCCGCCAGTTCCTTTAACTCTTTTAAAGTTGCTCCGACTCTGGAAACCTCTTTAAATACTCTCGTATCATTTCCACCGTAATGATCGATCACCGCGCCATGGAACTTCTCAGAAGCACCTCTGCTCTGGCGGATCTGGAAATAAAGAGCACCCTCTCCACCATGTGCGATTGCCTGCATAGACTGTGCAAAAAGCATTCCAGGTTTCTTTAACTTGCTGACGCTCTGCCAGTTTGTAGAAGTCGGGCAGGACTCCATCTGGAAGAATGGTTTGCCTTTCAGAGAGCGCATCAGATCATGGCACATTCCGTTATCATAAGCCGTATCGATCACTGCTTCTTTATGCCATGTCGGGTAAGTATCCCAGGAAACCACGTCAATTTCTTTTGCAATTTTAAAGTAATCCAGACCTCCGAAATAATGCATCAGATTTGCGGTTGTCGGAAGTGTGCTTCCACCCTCTCTCAGCGCGGCAATCTCATGATGAATGAAGTCTGCTGTCTGATGAGTAACAAAACGTTTCCAGTCCAGGTTCAATGCATGAAGCTGTGTCTCACCAATTTTAGAAGGACTTTCAATCTGATCAAAACTGTTGTAAGTATGACTCCAGAATGTTGTACACCACTGATCATTCAGGTTTTCAATCGTCTGATATTTCTCTTTCAGCCAGTTACGAAATGCTTCCTGGCAAAGAGGACAATGGCATTCTCCGCCATACTCATTTGAAATATGCCACAGGATAACACCCGGATGTGTGGCAACTTCCTGCGCCAGCTTCTTATTGATGATATGTACCTTCTCTCTGTAAACAGGAGAAGTATAGCAATGATTATGTCTGAATCCAAACAGTGCTCTGTGACGTGTTTCATCTACACGAAGCACTTCCGGATATTTATCAGCCATCCATTTCGGTCTTGCACCTGAAGGTGTTGCAAGAATTGTTGAGATTCCTCTTTTGTAAAGCTTATCAATAATTTCCTGCAGCCATCCGAAGTTAAATACGCCTTCTTCCGGTTCCAGTGTGGACCAGGAAAAAATTCCAAGGCTTACCACATTGCATCCGGACTCCTCTAACATATCAATATCCTTTGCCAGAATATCCGGTCTTTTTAACCACTGTTCAGGATTGTAGTCGCCACCATGAAGCAGCTTGTCGGTTCTAAAATCCATACCTGTTCTCCTTTTAATTCTCTATTCTCAGTTGTTTTCTTTTTCATTACCATATTTAATACTCTATCCGATTTCAAAACACTCTCTTCTCGCTGCGTATTACTTTTCTCAGTCAAAGCAGACGGGATTTGATTTCATTCTTCTTACAGGATATAGTTTGCAATTACTCCAAGCACCAGCAAATGCAAAGGATAAAAAGCATAATAGACATATTTATTGATACGATCTTTTCTTTCTCCAGTGTAGCACCAGATTCCATAGAACGCAATCGGTCCGGTCACATACATCAGACTTATAATACAGCCCAGCACTGTTTTCAGCACATTTTTTGACTCAAACACATAGAACACAAACACAAGCAGCACCATACAAAGTCCATACTCTGCCCGGAAAATGCTTACCCAGACAATAGCTGCGATCAGAATCAGTACCTTTAACATACCACCTGTAAATCCGGAAGTTTCTTTAAACAGATCTAAGCATTTCAGCATAACCAGACAGATACACATCGTGATCATTGCATTCTGGCTGGAAAAATCCCATATTTTTCCACGAATCGCCAGATCATACGGAATCTCACTGACCAGAGCAGTAATTACCATCGTGATCAGATATTTCTTATAATCTGATGTATTTCGAAATCCCTCTACCAGCAAAAACGCAAATACGGGAATCGCCATCCCGCCAATAAGCTGCATGATGGACCCGATTCCCGCAAGTGTCATTAAACGGGAATCCTGGGACATCGCCTGGTTCAGACTTTCCTGCGTGTACTGGTCTAAATGGATCAGGCCTTTCTCAATAACAGCAATTCCAACAGTCTGGATCAGCATGACAATACATGCAAACATCTTCAGCCCATCGGCTGTAATGTCCGGAGTTTTCCAGACGATTCCTCTTCTTCCCGTTGTCATATTCATAATATCAACCTTTTACAGCACCGCCTGTAATTCCTTCCACATAGAATTTCTGCATGATCATAAACAGAATAGAAATCGGTACGGATACCAGTACACCACCTGCACAGAACTGAGTGAAGTAAGAGTTGATAAGACTCTTATCCAGCATCTTATACAGACCAATGGCAACTGTATATTTGGAAGAAATTCCGGCATTCAGAATCATCTTTGCATACACGAAATCCATCCATGGTACCAGGAAACTGCTGATAACTGTATAAACAACGATCGGGCGGCTCATCGGCAGAACCATCTGGAAGAAAATTCTTGCCTCACTGCATCCGTCAATTCGTGCAGCCTCGCAAAGCGCTCTCGGAACGGTATCAAAGAATCCCTTCGCGATCAGATAACCAAGACCTGATGATGCAGAGTAAACCATGATCAGACCAGCATAGCTGTTTGTCAGGTTAAAGGATTTCAGTGTGAAATATACCGCGATCATCGCCAGCATACCAGGAAACAGATTCAGGATGACCGCCATATTCATCAGCGGTTTTCTCATCTTAAATCTCATAACAGATGTTGCATAAGCAACCATCAGTACAAACATGGTGGAAATCACACAGGTAAAACATGCAATGATAAATGTATTCAGAAACCACTGTGGGAACTGAGATACGGAATCCGGATGAAACAGCTTCAGGTAATTAGTGATGCTCCATTCCTTCGGAAAAAATGTACTGGTATTCATTCCTGAGTATGCGCTGAAGGAAGTACATACCAGCCAGATGATCGGAACCAGCCAGATAAATGCCAGCACTGCGATCAATAAATTATGTAATACTATAGAAGAAGTACGACTATCTTTCATCTTTTTCATTATTGATATGTTCCCTCCTTATCTCCCTTGATCATCCTGTTAAATGCAACCAGGGTGAATACTGCACAGATAATAAACACGATAATACCGATTGCTGATGCCATCTTATAGTTGTAGTAATCCTGAGTCAGACGGAACAGCCAGGTAACCAGAAGGTCAACCTCTTTTGCCTGTGAGCTTGCCATCGCCTGGTTCGTTGTTGTATAAACATCCTGTGTAAGCAGATAAATAACATTAAAGTTATTAATATTTTTTACAAAGTCCGTGATCAGAGCAGGTCCTGTTACAAAGAGCAGATATGGCATTGTGATCTTTCTGAATATCTGGAAGTTTGTTGCACCGTCTACTCTTGCGCTCTCAAGCTGGTCAGAAGGAAGGTTCATCAGAACACCTGTTGCGATCAGCATCTGATACGGAACACCGATCCAGATATTAATAAGGATAATCATTACATGTGCCCATCCCGGAGCAGAAAGAAACGGAATATAGCTTGTGGACACAAGTCCTATGCTTCTTAAGAATCCTGTCAATCCAATGCTGTGACAGATTGTATTGACAATACCGCCATTTGAAAAGAAGTTACGCACCAGCAGAAGTGACACAAACTGTGGAACTGCAATAGTTACAATAAATAAAGTACGCCACATTTTCGGCAGTCTTGTTTTTTTGCTGTTGAGAAGCAGTGAAAGCAGGATACCACCGATATAAGTTGTGAATGTTGCAAAGAAAGCCCATACAAGCGTCCATCCCAGAACCCGCACAAATGCATATCCGAATGTGGATGTAAGACCACCGCCGCCAAACAGATTGATAAAGTTACTGAGGCCAACCCATGAGAACAACTCAGTAGGCGGCATATGCTGCTGATCATAATTTGTAAATGCTACAAAGATCAAAAGCAGGATTGGAATAAAAGTAAAGATAAGAACTCCGAGCACCGGAAGTGTAAGTAATGTAATGTGAAACTTCTCTTCTGTCAGTGATCTGAGATCTTCTTTAAAAGTATTGATATGCTTTCCGGCTTCTTCCATTTTCTGAAGTGCGTAAGCATTGATCACGTTCTTAAACCACACAACAGCCGCCGCAAACCACACAACAAAACTGAACAATGAAAACAACAGGATTGTAAAGGAATTATCATAATCATTAAATTCACTTTTCATTGTTTTCATGTTAAAGACTTTTTCCATCTTTACAGTACCAAGGGTACTGAATTTTGGTACATACTGCATTGCAAATTTCACTGAAAAAAAGATCACTGCAATCTCCAGCAATGTCATCAGTGCTGCTTTCACATACTGTTTACGCTTTGCATAACCTGCACCCATCCAGATCAGGGACAGCTTTACAAACGCATCACCTTTCACTACAGCAGTACCAAAGTCAGCGAAAAATCCACCGATAGCTTTAAAGAATCCACTCACTGCCGCTACAGCAGAATTATTTTCCTGTGCTGCCATATCTTTCCTCCTCATAATTTCATATGGTTACTGTCTATCTTTAAAACAGCCCACATGCCGTTATGCATATGGGCTATCTTTTTAGTATTTGCTGTCAGATAGTAATATTATTCTACAGAAGCAGTAGCACCCTCTACCAGATTATCAAGTGCTTCCTGGATTGCATTGTCGTCATCTGCTGCTAATGTTCCCTGTGCAATCAGTTCTCCGAATGTCTTTGCAGGATCCCAGTATTTTCCGCCAACCTTCTGAGCCTGTGCATATTCAGACTGAGCTGCAAGTGCTGCAAGAGCTACATTTTCCTGAACAGAATCAGATGCTGCCACATTCTTGTTTGAAGGACCACTTTCTCTCTGATCAAAGAACATCTGCTGGGACTCTTCGTTTGTAAGGTACTCTGCAAGAAGAACTGCCCATCCGGAATTCTCAGAATAACCGTTTACACCAACATATTTGTAACCGGCAACTGATCCCTGCTGAACCTGTGCATCACCTACTGTAAATGTAGGAAGCTTTGTTGCTGCATATCCATCACCAAATGCTTCCTGTGCTGTCATAGCATCCCATGTACCGGAAACACATGCTGCAAGATTTCCTGATGCAAGCTGATTGGAAATGTCGCCATCAGCAACTGCCATAAATGCCGGATTGGATGCAATATCAAGCATTCCTTTTACTACATCAACACCTGTATATCCGTCAGCGCTTGTTCCGTTCCAGTCCATAGTTGTTGTTCCGTCATCGTTAAGTCCTGTCGTAAATCCTGCTCCATAGAAGAAAGAAGCATTGTACCATCCGGAAGCAAGTGTCATACCAACTTTCTTTCCAGCCTTATCAGCAGCTTCAAGAAGGCTGTCCCAGCTTGCTGCATCTTCTTCTGAAATTACAGATGAATCATAATAAAGAAAATATCCGTTGTCAGCAGCTCTTGGAAATGCATACAGGCTGCCATCAATTGTTGCTGCATCAATAGCGCCTTCAACGTTTGCAGCTTTTACATCATCAAGTGTTGTATCTGCAAGCTGCAACGCTTCTGCATAATCATCAAGTTTCAGAAGTGCTCCGGCTTTTACAAGATCCGGAAGCTGATCATCTGCGAATGCATATACATCTGCACCTGCCTCTACGTCTGTCAGAATTGTATCTTTTGCAGTAGACTCAGATTCTACGCCGATCTGAATATCAAATTTCTGATCTGCATACTTCTCCTGAAATTTATCTGTCAGTTCTTTTAATAAATTCTGATCTTCCTCAGCGCCCCATACAGTCAGTTTAATTGTCTCGTCCTCTGCTGCGCTTACACATACTGTGCAGGAAAGTGCCATAGCTGCTGCCAGTAACGGTGCGATTACCTTTTTTACATTTTTTCTCATTTTCTCTTCCTCCTGTTTTTGATGGTTATGCCCAAACATTCCGCATCCGATTTTCGTAAAAAACGCCCTCTGTTTGTTTGCGCAACCGTTTGTTCATGTTTTTAGTATATTCCTTTATATTTATAAAGTCAATTAGCCATTATTATCTAATTTTGAAACTATTTTTTTGTCATATTGCACAATTCAATTTAATTCTTTCGTTTTTTCATACAATGATATACTTAATTTGTACAACCGTTTTCATTTTGATAAAATCAGACTGTCCAGAGAATTTCAACCGATTTTTTTTATACACAAAAAGTTCTCTGCTTATTGATTCTTACAATAAACACAGAGAACTTTCTAATCCTGCCATTCATTTTCAATTTTTATAATCTGATCGGATTTTATATCCATATACTACTGTGTCGACTCCCGCAACACTACCTGATAGTTCAGAGGCACTGTATCTTCCAGCGGCTTCTCCCCCAGGATGTTCAGTAATTTCGCACATGCCATCTTTCCCAGTCTTACCGTATCAAAACGTATGCTGGTAATCGGTGGATTATTATATTCCAGATTTTTACTGTCATACATACTGGCTATTTTTATTTCTTCAGGAACCGATATTTTCTTTTCCCTCAGACTGCTCAGACACATGCTGCAGATCACATCATCCATACAGACAATACCATCCGCGCCTTCTTCAAGCAGTCTCTTCACAGCATCAGATACTGCTGCCTGATTATCCGTATCCATGAAAATCAGATTTTCGTTAACAGAAACTCCCATTTCCTCATGTGCTTCCAGAAAACCCTGATATCTGCTTCCGGTAACGTTGTAGGACTGATTTCCACACAGAAGTGCCAGATTCCGAAAGCCTTTCATCAGCATAATACTTGTCAGCTCTTTTCCTGCTTCCCGATTCTTGTTATCTACAAATGGAACTTCCGGATCTGAAGACGGGCCGATCAATATATATGGTTCTTTACAGTTCTTCAGATATTTCTGCACCTTGGAACTTACCACTGCTCTGCTTACAATGATCCCATCGACTTTTCTATTTGCCTCCAGTCTCTGTATCTGCGATACATCTGATCCATCAATCATAGAAATAATAATATCATAATCATAGGAGGAGGCCACCTCACAGATTCCATTCATACAGTCTTTAAAAAAGAGAAACTCTGTGGCAACATAATCCTTCGGCATCAGCAGTGCAATATTATAAGTTTTACGCTGTGCCAGTCCCTTTGCCACAACATTTGGTCTGTAATCATGTTCTCTTATAAATGCCTGCACTCTTTCTCTGGTAGCCTGACTGATTCTTCCCTTTCCTGAGATAGCCCGTGATACCGTAGTCTTACTTACCCCAAGCTCCCGGGCAATATCTTCTATTGTATATACCTTCTTTTCTTCTGTTTCCATAAAATACCCCACCATTCTTACGCAACCGCTTGTTCATTTTCTATAACATAACAAAATAATCAAGCACTTACAAGTAAATTTTAAAGAAGATATACCGGCAGTTCCTCATTAATATGAACAGAACCTTTTGCTGTTTTTTTCTTTTCTTCTGCAACAGATATTGTTTCCGGTTTCTCTGCCTCTTTTGTGGATACAACGGGCTTCTTTACGGTTTTCCCGGCACCTGCATTTGCTGCACGCCGAATACTCTCCCTGCCTACTGACATAATTCCATGACCTCCTCTGCCAATCTCGTATATTCCCTGGCACTTCTGCTTGATTTTTTATATTCCACAACCGGAATACTGTTATCCTGTGACCATTCTACAGAGCTGTCCACTCTGATGATCTGCTCAAATACATGAATATCCTCAAGTTCATGCAGTGTTTCCATTGTCTGTTTATAATAACTCTTTCTTGTATCTACCTTTGTCACTGCAATTCCGGCAACTTCCAGTTCCGGAGTAATCTGCTTTACTTCATTAAGAAATTCAAACATATTCGCAAGTCCGAACATTCCCCATGGACTTGCCTCAACAGGAATAATTACCCGGTCTGATGCACAAAGGATATTCATCACCCAACCACCCAGCGTAGGAGGTGCATCAATCAGAATATAGTCATAATTTCCTGCATCCTTTATCTTTTGAATGCATTTTCGCAGGATAAATTCTCTCTGCCATTTTGTAAAAAGTTCATATTCTATAGAACTCATCAATGTAGACGATGGTATCAGATCCAGATTTTCGTAGGGAGTATGTACCACATAACCGCTGAGCTCTTCCTGTTTTCCGATTGCGCAATACAGATTCTTCTCTCCTTTCGCCTGCTCCAGCACCCAGTTCTCCGGAAAAAAAGCAAGAGAAAGATTTAACTGCATATCTCCATCGATCAGAAGAACCTTTTTCCCTGCCTGAGCCATCGCCGCTCCAAGGTTTGAACAGGTTGTGGTTTTTCCACTTCCACCCTTATTATTTGTAAAACATATCGTTATGGTTTTTCCCATGGAACTGTCTCCTTTACCACTTACTTTACTTGTATTATAGGAGATTTATCATATAGATTCAACTGTTTTCCTCATCTTCGCAACCCTGTAACTCATTTGCATTGCCGGAGTTACTGTTCAGAGGTTAGCTGGACATGAGAAAACCGATGGTGTAGACTAATAAC
>OGIK01002144.1_pt1 | contig 13547 bp, 10 predicted proteins | sample 1571781 | NCBI WGS metagenome assembly OGIK01 (sample SAMEA2581956, study PRJEB24529) | metagenome | biome: Human gut stool | place: China | collected 2011
GTGAACGAAGGCGATACCTACGAGTTTAAGGTAGAAAAATAATGAAACTGAAAACGAGGGAAGTGGCAATATTCGGTATGTTGGGTGCTTTGATGTATGCATCAAAAGTATTTATGGAATTACTGCCGAATGTACATTTACTTGGAGTTTTTACCGTTTCTTTTACACTTGTTTATCGGAAAAAGGCGCTGTACCCGATTTACACGTATATATTATTGAATGGGTTGTTTGCGGGATTTGCGACATGGTGGATTCCATATCTGTATCTCTGGACGATTCTTTGGGGAGTAACAATGTTACTCCCACGTAAAATACCTAAGAAGGTGCAGCCAATCATCTATATGATCGTGAATGCGTGTCATGGATTTTTGTTTGGAACGCTCTATGCCCCGGCGCAGGCAATTCTTTTTGGATTAAGTTTCAAAGGGATGATCGCCTGGATCATTGCAGGATTGCCGTGGGATTTTATGCACGGCGTCAGCAATTTCTTCTGTGGGATACTGATCGTTCCAATCGTGACATTACTGCGAAAGTTAGAGAAACAAGTAGGATGAGAAGTGTATAGAATCATTGTGGATATTTTCAGAAAAGCGGAAGCTGTAAAAACACAGCCTCCGCTTGTTTTGTATCTAATTTTATTCTTTATCTTTGGCGATCGGCAGGGTGAAAATAAATTCCGTACCGACACCCTCGGTGCTGATACAATTGATATTTTCACCATGTGCCTGAATGATCTCTTTTACAATGGAAAGACCAAGACCGGTGCCGCGTTTATCTTTTCCGCGGGAGAGGTCGGTTTTGTAAAATCTTTCCCAGATTTTTTTCAGACTATCTTTTGGAATACCGATTCCGGTGTCTTTGACCGAAACAAAGACTTTCTCATTTTTTTCGGTTGTCTCAATCGTGATCACAGAATCCTGATGACTGAACTTGATCGCATTATCAATCAGATTGTAAAGCACCTGCTGGATTTTGCTGAAATCAGCAGTGACAAACAACTGCTCACCGGAAAGAATCAGGTCGAAACGGATGTGCTTGTTGGCACAGATTCCCTCAAAAGTCAGAAGTGTTGTCTTGATCGTCTGGTTGATATCAAAGTCTGTCACATCCAACATTACCCCGTGAGAACCAAATTTGTTTAACTCCAAAAGGCTCTTGGTCAGTTTATTTAAACGTTCTGTCTCAAAGAGAATAATATTTAAATATTTTTCCTGCATTTCAACCGGGATCGTACCGTCTAACATGGCTTCCACGTAGCCCTTGATCGAGGTGAGCGGGGAGCGGAAATCGTGTGAGACATTGGAGATAAACTTTCTCTGATCTTCCTCTAACGTGTTCAACTCATTCGCCATATAGTTTAAAGAGGCGGCAAGATAACCGATCTCATCATTGGAGTGCACATCAATCTTGGCGTCGAAGTTTCCCTTGGAATATTCGTCAGCCGCATGCGTGATCTTACGGATTGGAATATAAACTACATATGTAAAAAGTGCCAGCACAACAAATGCCGCTGCAAAAATAAGTGCCAGTGTGGTATAGGCGATCGCAGACAGGCTGTTCGCGGAAGCGGTAATGTAGGATTCCGGTTTGTGGATGATAACATAGCCGCGCACTTTGTAGTTCACCGTGATCGGGGAAAAAACACTCAATACATTTTCCTGAAAATAGTCATAAAAAGTTCCGACGCGATAGTAGCGGTTGCCAAAGTCGGTCATATTAAAACCGGGAATGGCTTCGTCCGTATTTTCCGTGGAATCAGTATTGATCAGAATATTTCCATGTGTGTCTACAATCCAGATATCCGCATTCAGATAGGTGTCGAGCGCACAGAGCTGTTCGTTGATCTCATCGAGCGTTGTCGTGTTGCTGAAATAATTCTGCGCATAACTGGATGAAATCAGCGCAGATTCGCGATACAGATTCTGTGCTTCTTTTTTTTCCAGGTGCTGGAAAGTAAGGTGGTATGTGAAGGTCGCAATGATGAGAAAACCAAGGAGACCAAAAAGCAGATAACCACCTAAAAGTTTTAGGTATAATGTACGTTTCATTTAATCTCTGACCTCAAATTTGTAACCAATTCCCCATACCGTAGCAAGGCTCCAGTTTGCATGGTCTTTTATTTTTTCGCGGAGACGTTTTACATGCACATCCACGGTTCTCGTGTCACCGATGTATTCATAGCCCCAGATGTGGTCTAATAACTGTTCTCTGGTGAAGACCTGATTTGGGGAGGAAGCAAGGAAATACAAAAGTTCCAGTTCTTTCGGCGGCATATCCACTGCCTGCCCCATATAAATGACAGAGTAGTTCGAGAGATTGATGACCAGATCTTCGTATTTGACACATTTCAGATCCGGGATCGCCTCCTCGGTCTTTACCGGCTGGTAACGTCTTAAAACAGCCTTGACGCGGGCAACGAGTTCCTTGGAATCAAAAGGCTTCATCATATAGTCGTCTGCGCCAAGTTCAAGCCCTAATACTTTGTCAAAAATTTCACCTTTTGCGGAGAGCATAATGATCGGTACATTTGCTTTTGCCCGCACCTCGCGGCATACCTGATAGCCGTCAATGCCGGGAAGCATCAGATCTAATAAGATAAGGTTTGGATTATACTGCTCAAAAGCGATGAGCGCTTCCTCTCCGTCATTTACAATCTTTGTATCAAAACATTCCTTTGTGAGATAAAGGGAAATCAGTTCTGCAATATTATTATCATCATCTACAATTAAAATTTTCTGTTTCGCTGCCATAGATCCTCCTTGTTATTTGAACTCTGCAATGGTTACTCCGGCATCACCCTCGCCGTATTCGCCAAGGTGATAGGATTTTACATGTTTCTGGCGTTTCAGATAAGCATGTACCGCATTTCTTAAAGCACCTGTTCCTTTTCCGTGCACAATGCGCACAGAACCTAAGTGGGACAGATATGCGTCATCTAAATATTTATCTAAAAGCGCGATCGCTTCATCTGTTGTTTTTCCAATGAGGTTGATCTCCGGTGAGATCGTAGCGGATTTGCTCATGCGGATCTTTCCGGCTCCGGTCTTGTTCGCCTTTGCGCCAGACATCATAGGAGAGTCCTCATCGATCAGAATCAGGTCGTTGATATTGACAAGGGAACGAAGGATTCCCATTTGCACATAAAGGTCGCCTTTGGCATTCGGAAGGGTGTGAACGGTACCTTTCAAATTCATGGAAATCACTTTGACAGTGTCGCCAATCTGAAGCTTCTTCGGGACTTTGTGATTTGGCACAGCAGCTTTCTTCTGGTCAGCCAGCTTTTTCTGTTTGTCGTTCATCTTGTCGCGAAGTCTGGTACGCTCTTTTTCCATTTCGCTCATCGGAGCATTTGCTTTTCCATATTTGTTAAAATTGCGGATCGTTTCATCTGCAACATCTTTGGCTTCTTTTAAAATCCGGAAAGCTTCCTCGTTTGCATCGCGCAGTATCTTGTCGCGGCTTGCGTCTAATTTTTCCTGTTTCTGTTCTAAACGCTCTTTTAAAGACTGGATCTCCTGTTTGTAGCGGTTGATCTCGGCTTCCTCTTTTTCAATGGTCACGCGGCTTTTTTCGAGATCGGCGAGAAGATCTTCAAAGTTTTCATCATTCTCGCTGATGCGGGTTTTGGCGTCCTCAATCAGATCTTTGCCAAGACCGAGTTTTTCGGAAATCGCGAAAGCATTACTTTTTCCCGGAATACCGATCAAAAGTCGGTAAGTCGGACTTAAAGTTTCGACGTTAAACTCGCAGCAGGCATTTTCAACGCCCGGCGTGGAGAGCGCAAACACTTTTAATTCACTGTAGTGGGTGGTCGCCATAGTGCGTGCCCCATACAGATGCAGCTTGGATAAAATAGAGATCGCAAGCGCGGCACCTTCCGTCGGATCGGTTCCGGCACAAAGCTCATCAAAAAGGACGAGCGAGCGGTCGTTTACCTTCTTTAAAATATGAATGATATTCGTCATATGGGAGGAGAAAGTACTTAAACTCTGCTCAATGCTCTGCTCATCTCCGATATCGGCAAACACTTCCTCAAAAATACCAAGTTCAGAACGCTCGGAAGCCGGAATATGAAGCCCGGACTGTCCCATTAACGTAAGAAGTCCCACGGTTTTTAAGGAGACTGTCTTACCGCCGGTGTTTGGACCGGTAACGATCAGAAGCTTGAAATCCTTGCCGAGCATGACATCGATCGGAACCACTTTTTTCTTATCTAACAGCGGATGCCGTCCTTTTTTGATATGAAGATAGCCTTCATTATTAAAAGTCGGCGCGACACCGTTATAGGTCTGCGCGTAAGCTGCCTTTGCAAAAATAAAATCAAGTTCTGCGAGAATCGTATAATCTGTGGCAATCTGCTCAGAAAAATTAGCGGTCAGACCGCTCAGATTTTCAAGGATTTTTTCAATCTCGTCTTTTTCCTTTAATAAAAGTTCCTTGTATTCATTATTCAGATTCACGACTGCCATTGGCTCAATGAAAAGGGTGGAGCCGGAGGAAGACTGGTCATGCACCATGCCGGGAATCTGCGATTTTGCCTCGGCTTTGACCGGGAGACAGTAGCGTCCGTCGCGCATTGTGATCACAGCGTCCTGCAGATAGCTTCTGGTAGTGCTGTTGTTGATCATATTGTTCATCTGGGCGCGGATCTTATCGTTCATGCCACGCATGGAGCGGCGGATCGAGCGGAGTGTGCTGCTGGCATCATCAGCAATCTCATCCTCTGCTAAGATGCAGCGCCTGATCTCGTCGTAGAGCGGTGTTAACGGTTCGATCTCTGTGAAAAATCCGGTCAGGGAATCGTCCGGCACGTCCTCTTTTTCCGAGCGGGAAAAGGCTTTCACACGCTTGGCTGCCTCTAACAGAGAGCAGATCGAGAGGAGTTCAGCGGCGCTTAAGGAAGCACCAATCTCTAAACGTTTCAGTGAATCGTTGACACTGTGCACCCCGGAAAAGGAGAGGTTTCCGCAGCGGAACAGACGGCTTAATGCGTCTTTTGTCTGTAGCTGCAACTGCTCAATCTGAGCTTTGTCAGTGATCGGACGCAGGGACAGACACCGTTTTTTCGCTTCCGGACTGCATGCGTATTCCGATAACTGGTTCAATATTTTATTATATTCTAAGGTTTTTAAAACTTTTTCATTCATAATACAAAATTACTCCAACGTCATTCTAGCTGATCAATTTTTATTATAGACCAAAGTGAAACTTATGAAAAGAAAAAGTTGCTGTTCAGGCAGTACCTTGGCATTTTGCTTGAAATTGCGGAAAAAAGAAAGTATTGCAAGCGTATGTGTTTCAATTTATAATATAGATTGGTATGATTTTTCATGTATGGAGCGAAGAAACGGAAATAAGCTTGATTGCATTTAAAGACAGGGCGATGTGGCTGTCTGGAAAGGAATATCATGCAGGAAAACAAACAGGATAAATATGAATTTATTAGCGAGAAAATAAAAGAAAAACCAGTGAACAAAAAGAAGCTGTTTTATCATGTATGCTTTGTCGTGATCTTAGCGGTTGTGTTCGGGCTGGTGGCAAGTGTCACATTCGTACTGTCGCAGTCTAAAATGGAGGAACTGCTTCATCCACAGGAAGATCCGACAATCACGATTCCAAAAGATGAACCGGAGCAGGAGACTGAGACGGAGGAGCCGGACACGGAAACCGAGACAGCGGAACCGGATTCCGAGGCACAGATCGTGTATGAACAGTTGACACTTTCTGATTTTCAGGCGCTACAGAATGAGATGTATGCGATCGGAAAACAGGCGAATAAGTTTATCGTGGCAGTGACCGGGGTTAAGAGCAACACGGACTGGTTCAATAATGCCTATGAGAGCAAGGGACAGGGTTCCGGAATTATTATTGCAGACAGCGGGCAGGAGCTTCTGATCCTGACAGAGCGCAAGGTGATCGCAGGAGCATCTTCTGTTTATGTCACCTTTGTCAATGATACTTCCGTGGAAGCTTCTATAAAAAAATATGACGGAAACACCGGAATTACGGTGCTTAGTGTGCCGGTTAGCGAGATTGACAATGATACGATGAACCTGATCTCGGTTGCAGTACTTGGCAATTCGCTGGCGATCACGCAGGGAACGCTTGCACTGGCAGTTGGAAGTCCGCTTGGAACGAATTATTCTATTTTAACGGGAAATATTACGTCTTCTTCCTATTCCATTTCCACGATCGATGCGAACTACGATATTTTTACAACCGATATTGTGGGAAGCAGGAACGGAAGCGGTGCGCTGATCAACTTAAATGGCGAGGTGATAGGTCTTGTCACACAGGGATACAGCAGTGAAGGAGATCAGAATACACTGACTGCGATCTCAATCTCTGAATTGAAACCAGTCATTGAGATGCTGTCTAATAACAAAGACATTCCGTATATTGGTCTGGAAGTTACTACGGTTACGAATACCATTGCAAAGGAAAATGACATTCCGAAAGGTGTTTATATCAAGGATGTAAAAATGGATTCGCCGGCAATGGCAGCAGGATTGCAGAGTGGCGATGTGATTACAGAAATCGACGGTGATGCGGTCATTTCAGTGGACGGATACCAGACGAAAGTGCTTTCCCTCACACCGGGAGACGTGGTGGACGTCACGATCCAGAGGCAGGGAAAAGACGGTTATACAGAGATCAAGTGTCCTGTGACAGTAAGTGTTTTACAGTAAACAAAAACAGATTATGCAATAATTCAGAGTCAGGGCAGTTTTCATAGTTTGTGCATAAGATGCTGAATGGTTACTGGATTTTTAATACAAAAGAAATATAGATTTTGGAGGAAATATTAGTTATGAAATATATTGAGAGCCTTCGCGAAGGCGAGCGTATTAATGAGATTTACCTGTGCAAGACAAAGCAGTCTGCGCTGACAAAAGCAGGAAAACCTTATGAAAATGTTATTTTACAGGACAAAACAGGAATTCTGGATGCAAAAATCTGGGACCCGGGTTCTGTTGGAATTGACGATTTTGATTCGCTTGATTATGTTGCAGTCATGGGAGATATCACAAGCTTTCAGGGAAATCTGCAGCTTTCCATTAAGCGTGTGAGAAAAGTGCAGGAAGGGGAATATGATCCAAAAGATTACCTTCCGGTAAGTGAGAAAGACATCGATCAGATGTATGAGGAGTTGTGTGGAATTATCCGCTCCGTGGAGAACCCTTATTATAAGAAATTACTGAGCAGCTTTTTCTTAGAGGATGCGGATTTTGAGAAACGTTTCAAATTCCACTCCGCAGCGAAAACAGTGCATCACGGATTTGTAGGCGGACTGTTAGAGCATACATTGAGCGTGACAAAACATTGTGATTATTTTGCAAATTATTATCCAATGTTAAACCGTGATTTAATTGTGACAGCAGCCATTTTCCACGATATCGGAAAATTGGAAGAATTATCTGTTTTTCCGGAAAATGATTACACGGATGAAGGTCAGTTATTAGGTCATATTATGATTGGCGCAGAGCTGGTAGGGGAGCGTATCCGCACGATCGAAGGCTTCCCGGTGCGCATGGCAAATGAATTAAAACACTGTATTCTCGCACATCACGGCGAACTAGAGTATGGTTCTCCAAAGAAACCAGCACTTGCGGAGGCACTGGCACTTAGTTTTGCAGATAACATAGATGCAAAAATGGAGACAATCCGTGAGATTTTTGTCAATGTACCGGAGAATAATGTGGAGTGGCAGGGATTCAACCGTCTGCTCGACAGCAATATCCGGAGATCCAGTCTGAAATAGGAAAGAAGAATGAATAAAAACGATATTATTACATTGAAGATTGAGGATATGGGAATTGACGGAGAGGGCATTGGAAAGATAGATGGCATGACTTTTTTCGTCAAGGATGCCGTGATCGGGGATGAGATCGAGGCGCGTATTACCAAGCTGAAAAAGAATTATGGCTATGCGAGAGTGGAGCAGATCCTAAAGTCGTCTGAGTTCCGCATGGAACCAAAATGTGAGCTGCACAGACGCTGCGGCGGCTGCCAGATTCAGGCGATGGACTATGCAAAACAGCTGGAGTTTAAGGAGAACAAGGTAAAAAATAATCTGGTACGCCTCGGGGGATTTGATGCAGACTTTGTGGATTCTGTGATGGAGCCGATCGTTGGCATGGAGAATCCTTACCGTTACCGCAATAAGGCACAGTTTCCAATCGGAAAAGATAAAGAGGGAAATATCATTGCTGGGTTTTACGCCTCGCGCACGCACAGCATTATTCCGGTCAAAGACTGCATGCTTGGCGTGGCAGAAAACCGTGAGATTTTAGAAGCGATCTTATCCTATATGCGTGAGTGCCACATAGAACCTTATGATGAGAAAACCGGAAGAGGGCTTGTGCGCCACGCGCTGATCCGCTATGGATTTACGACAAAAGAGATCATGGTATGCCTTGTCGTTAACGGCAGGAAACTTCCGGCACAGAATGTGCTTGTGGAGAAATTACAGGCAATCCCAGGCATGACAAGTATTTCCATGAATATCAACCAGAAGGATACGAATGTGATCCTCGGTGAGAAGACCGAGACCATCTGGGGACAGCCTTACATTACAGATTACATTCATTTAAGGGACTGCACAAATTTTGAGCGGACAGGAAAAGCAATCTCCTATCATATCTCACCACAGTCTTTTTATCAGGTGAACCCGGAACAGACCGAGAAGCTTTACAGCCTTGCGTTAGAGTATGCAGGACTTACCGGAAAGGAGTCCGTCTGGGATCTGTACTGCGGAATCGGAACCATTTCTTTATTCCTTGCCGGAAAAGCCGGGCATGTGTATGGAGTGGAGATCGTACCACAGGCGATTGCCGACGCAAAGGACAATGCAAAGCGGAATGGATTTTCCAATACCGGGTTTTTCATTGGAAAAGCAGAGGAAGTGCTGCCGGAATTTTATGCGGAGCATAAAAATGAAAAGACAGATATGCTGCATCCGGATGTGATCGTGGTCGATCCGCCGAGAAAAGGCTGCGATGAAAAATGTTTAGAAACGATGCTTCTGATGAAGCCGGAACGTATTGTTTACGTGAGCTGTGATTCTGCGACACTGGCGAGAGATTTGAAGGTGCTGGCGGAAGGCGGGTATGAGGTAAAACGTGTCCGGGCTGTGGATCAGTTTGCGCACACGACACATGTGGAGACGGTTGTACTACTTTCCAAGGGAATGGTCGACAGCAGAAAAGTGAAGGTGGACTTCTCTCTGGAGGATATGGATTTATCTGAATTCAAAGGAAAAGCGACATATGAGCAGATAAAGGTATATGTATTGGAGCAGACAGGACTGAAGGTTTCATCACTGTATATCGCACAGATTAAGAAGAAGTGTGGATTAGATGTCGGTGAGAATTTCAATCTAGCTAAATCAGAGAATACGAGACAGCCACAGTGTACACCGGAGAAGGAAGATGCAATTATGCAGGCATTTAGACATTTTGGAATCATATAGATTGTGGATAAGCAGCATCGTGTGTTAAAAATATAGTAAAGTATGGAAAAAAGGACATTCCGGAACTGTAGTTATTACAGATCAGGGGATGTCCTTTTTGCAGATATGGAAGTGTTCAAGGGACAATGTAATGATACTGAGACTATTAAGACTGATATGAATAATATCTATCATATCTAATCGGATGATATTATGGTACAAATTGAATAATTCACGTTTTCGTGATATACTTTCTTTATATCTGTTGGCAAAATAATGGAGGGATGACATGGCGGTCAGTTACAAAAAATTATTCCATTTACTGATAGAAAAAAATATGACGAATGCACAGTTGCAGCAGGAGGCTGGCTTCTCCGCAAATATCATCACACGGCTGAAACGTAATGGGTATATTTCCCTCGAAAGCGTAGAGAGTATATGCCGTGTTCTGAACTGTGGCGTTGATGATATTCTGGAATTTGTACCAGAGGATAACGGAGGAAAAGAGAATGGTTGATACCAAAAAGGAACAGGAACGTGATGAACTGCACCGTGCAATATGGGCAATTGCAGATGAGTTGCGTGGAGCAGTCGATGGTTGGGACTTCAAAAATTATGTTCTTGGCACGATGTTCTATCGTTATATTTCTGAAAATCTGTGTAATTACATAAACAGCGGTGAGATTGATGCAGGTAACACCGATTTTGACTTTGCAAAAATGTCGGATGAGGATGCAGAAGAAGCAAGAGAAGGACTGGTAGAGGAAAAGGGATTTTTTATCCTTCCGAGTGAACTTTTCTGTAATGTCCGTGCTAATGCTTCGAATGATGAAAACTTAAATGAAACACTGGAGCGTGTGTTCCGCCACATTGAGGAATCAGCGAAAGGCAGTGAGGCAGAGAGCGACTTTGCCGGACTGTTTGATGACTATGATGTAAACAGCAATAAACTGGGTTCTACCGTTGCAAAGCGTAATGAAAAACTTGTAAAGCTGCTGAATGGCGTAGGTGAAATGAATCTGGGAGATGTGAAAGATCATTCCATTGATGCCTTTGGTGATGCATATGAGTACCTTATGACCATGTATGCATCGAATGCCGGAAAATCTGGTGGAGAGTTTTTTACTCCGGCAGATGTGTCTGAATTGCTTACACGTCTTGGAACAGTAGGAAAAACAGAAATTAATAAAGTGTATGACCCGGCTTGCGGTTCAGGGTCATTGCTTCTGAAGGCTGAGAAGATTCTTGGTAAGGATGCTATCCGTAATGGTTTTTATGGACAGGAGATTAACATTACAACCTACAACCTGTGCCGTATTAATATGTTCCTGCATGATGTGGGATTTGATAAATTTGATATAGCTTGTGAAGATACATTGCTCAGTCCTCAGCACTGGGATGATGAGCCATTTGAGTTGATCGTGTCTAATCCACCATATTCTATTAAGTGGGCGGGAGACGAAAATCCACTGCTCATCAATGACCCTCGTTTTGCTCCGGCTGGAGTTCTGGCACCTAAGAGCAAAGCGGATATGGCGTTTATTATGCACAGTCTGTCATGGCTTGCGTCTAACGGAACTGCTGCCATCGTATGTTTTCCGGGAATCATGTACCGTGGTGGTGCAGAGCAGAAAATCCGTAAATATCTGGTAGATAACAACTATGTGGATTGCGTTATTCAGCTGCCGAGTAATTTGTTCTTTGGCACTTCGATTGCAACCTGTATCATGGTAATGAAAAAGAACAAGGCAGACAACAAGACACTATTTATTGATGCTACAAGCGAGTGCGTGAAGGTGACCAACAATAATAAGCTGACACCAGAGAACATTAATCGGATCGTAGATGTGTTTGCTAAGCGTGAAGAAATGGAGCATTTTGCACATCTGGCAAGCTATGAAGAAGTATCCGGCAATGATTATAATTTATCTGTTTCAACTTATGTTGAAGCCGAAGATACCAGAGAGAAAATTGACATCGTGAAGCTGAATGCGGAAATTAAGGAAATTGTTGCCCGTGAGCAGGTGCTCCGTGATGAGATTGATAAGATCATCGCAGAAATCGAGGTGTGATTTATGGGAGAATTTTTTCCGAATCAATACTGGGGAATGGATATATGGAAACATCAGGAATTGCCGATAATAGAATCACATGATTTTAATTTTTTTAGATGCCTTGAATTTAACAATAGTTATTATGGAAAAACAGTAAGTGAACTTCATAGCGGAAATCTAAGATTAAGTAGAAAAGATAATAGGTACTCAAATCTCTTTCCCGGTCAAAAGCTGTCATATTGGGCAGATAGTCCACAAACGGCAAGGACAGAAATAAAAAAGTGGGGATCAGGTAATAATATTTTGACATTTTGGGCATATGATGATGGGAGTAGCTTTATTCCTACAATTTATCCGGCTGAAAATATTCGTATAATTGATGGTGTTCATTTTGGTTTTGATAAGATTTTGAAAAAAGTTGGCAACCATGAAGAATTGACCCGTAGCGAAAAAGAGTTTATTGATAAAATAGGACATGAAAAGCCAGATTGTCTGGCATATTACTCAGAAGCCAAAGTGGGAGGCATTTGCTTTTTATTTTTTGAACAAGGGTTTAAAAAACTTTCACTTCGTGAGGTTACATTACGTTTAGGTGATTATAAAGGAAAGAACACAGCAAAGGTGACTTGTGCAGTTACAAGTGATTTTAGCCCTGTATTGGAAAACTATGGTTATTATTTTTCTCCAATTGCAAAGACGAAATATGATGATAAGTACACGACAAGTGATGAATATATCCTGCGAAAGCAAGTTGAGAATTATTCACATGAACAAATAACGGAGATGATGCGATGAGCAGATTAGATGAATTAATTAATGAACTTTGTCCTAATGGTGTGGAATTTAAATGTTTAGGGGATATTGGGCAAGTTAAAATGTGCAAGCGTATTCTGAAATCGCAGACTAATACAAACGGAGGAATACCATTTTATAAGATTGGGACTTTTGGAGGAGAGGCAAACGCTTTCATTTCTGAAGAATTATTTCAAGAGTATAGGGAGATGTATTCATATCCTAAGGTTGGTGAGATTTTAATATCTGCGGCAGGAACAATTGGACGTACTGTAGTATATGATGGCGAACCAGCGTATTATCAAGATTCTAATATTGTATGGTTAGCACACGACGAGAGTAATATTTTAAATACTTTTTTAAGATACTGTTATGAATTAAAACCGTGGAATATATCATCAGGTGGAACTATTGCGAGATTATACAATGATAATATATTAAAAGCTAAGGTTCCTGTACCTCCTCTGGAGGTACAACGTGAAATAGTCCATATTTTGGACACTTTCACGTTGCTTACAGCCGAGCTTACAGCCGAGCTTACAGCTCGGAAGAAACAGTATAGTTTTTACAGAGATACTTTAATACAAAAAGAGTGTAAAGCTGAAAAAGTTAAGTTGAATACTGTTTGTGATATTTATGACGGAACACATCAAACACCAAAATATACTAATAGTGGAATACCATTTGTGAGTGTAGAAAATATTGATGATTTATACGGAACACAAAAGTTTATTTCACCAGAGGCTTATGAGAAATATAAAATCAAACCGCATATAGGCGATGTTTTTATGACAAGGATTACTGCAGGTGTTATTGGAAAATGTACGGTGGTAGATCGAGATGATGATTTAGCTTATTATGTTTCACTTGCTTTGTTGCGTCCAAATGCCAATATTCTAGACAGTAAGTATTTGAAGTATTATCTTGAAAGCGGTTGGGGCAGAAGAGAATTAAGTAAATGGATTTTGTGGGATGCAACACCTACAAAAATAAATAAGGATGATATTGGAAGAGTGCTTATTTCTGTTCCGCCACTTGATACGCAAAAAAGGTTGGTACAGGTAATTGAACATTTCGATGCCATCTGCACTGACCTGAATATTGGCTTGCCAGCAGAAATCGAAGCACGTCAGGAGCAATATGAATATTATCGTGATTTGCTCTTGACATTTGCTGAAACAGGCAGCATGCTCATGACAGACAGACAGACAGACAGACAGACAGACAGACAGACAGACAGACAGACAGAC
>OGIK01002220.1_pt1 | contig 12939 bp, 6 predicted proteins | sample 1571781 | NCBI WGS metagenome assembly OGIK01 (sample SAMEA2581956, study PRJEB24529) | metagenome | biome: Human gut stool | place: China | collected 2011
AATCAGATAGAAGATGATGCAAAACAACAGGAGTTTAAAAATCGTGCCGCTTATAAATACAGCTTGTTATCTGGTGAAGTAAAAGATAAATGGGAAGCGGTGATTGAGCAGGAAAAAGTAAATGCGCAAAAGAAAAAGGATATCACAAATAAAGAAGAAGCTGCAACATAGATCACAGTAGACACTGTACCTTCGCCTTCATGATCATACTGTCCATTTCCAACCGGATGATTCACTACGCCTTTACCTGATGTCCATAGCGTGGAAGAACTTCCGTCAGCCAAACAAACCGCATTCTTCATCCCCAATGTTTTGGCAATAAAAGCTGCCTCCTCAAGTGTTGCACCATCAGCATTTCCCGTTATAGCACCATCAATAGTAAGCAGCATCATTTTTCCCTGAGCAGTTATCCCAATCACAGACCGAGCCATACGTTGTGTATAAATAGCATCTTGAGGAAACGAACACACTTTCCCTTCCATAAGTAACATTGGACCTGATGCTAAAGCTGATTCATATTCATCTTCCACATCCGTATAATCTGAAAACGTACAAGACTTCACATCTACAGAACCTTCCGCATCATGCGTATCCAGCAACTTCAATGTATTTTCTTCAGCAAAGCGCTCTACATTCGTAAAATCACCCAATACATACAAAATATCATTCTCCTGAATAATGGTATCAGCAGCAGCCATTTCCTGACTCATCGTCTTAAAGAAATGACGACGCGAAGAGGATGACTGACGGCGAACCTCCATTATACCCACATTATAGCGTTGTGGAATACTCAGTTCCTGTATGGTCTTTCCAGTTAAAGGGGATCTACTTTCCACTCGTACCCGACACAAGTTCTGGAACAATTGGTACTCTCCTGCCAGCTCTTTCAGTGATTTATTCTTTTTGCCCTTACGATCCTTATCGCCTTTCTTAGTCAGGAAAATTTTGCTCAATGGAATCAGTATCACCAATCCGACAGCTACACAAACCAGTCCGACAGGAGTAAATGAGAAAAAAGTAAGGGGCGCATATCCAGCAGAAGTCAGTGCTTCCTGAATTACAAGGTTCGGTGGTGTACCGATAAGTGTCATCATACCTCCCATACTACTGGCAAATGCAAGTGGCATCAGCAGGCGACTGACATTAATCTGTGTCCCCATAGCCATACTGACAACAATAGGAAGCATCAAAGCTACCGTTCCGGTATTGCTGACAAAAGCGCCGATGAAGGCAGTCACCAGTACAATAAGAATAAAAAGCTTTAATTCGCTGTCACCGGCTAATTTTAGAATACGACTACTGATCATCTTCGCCAAACCCGTCTGAAAAATGGCACCGCCCACAACGAACAATCCTATCATCATGATCACGACGGAATTGGAGAAACCGGTCAATGCTTCCTCCGGAGTTAGAATACCGAATATAATTAGTAACACCAAAGCACAAAGCGCCACCAAATCCGAACGCACTTTGCCACTCATAAAGAATATCGCAGAAAGGAATAAAACAATGAGAGTAATATACATATAGATATAAAATTTGTCAGTTATTAAACAATTCAACAGTGATTTTTGTTCTAAGGCGTCGCAAATATCACAAAAATCAGCACAATGAACAATAGGGTGAATCCTTTTTGAACTAAATAAGCGACAAATATCTCACTAAATTATAAATAAAGTATAGATTATTAGCATTATATTTATAACTTTGAATCCGGGAATGATATTATGGGATCACCTCTTTTATCAGTTAAATTCTATAACAACAATGGGAAACGACAACACAATTACAGGCACCTTCAATGGAACAATCCACCTGGAATACCTGCCATGCATCAATTATGCAATGATACACAACCATGTACCTTCATGCAATTTCTGCGAACTAATGAACAGTGATGAAGTCGATTGGAACAATATCAAAGTTTCGATAGATGGAGAACTAATTAAGTACTCAGAGAGTATTCTCGAAGTCATTCCGCGCGGACAGAACATTCAAATCAACAACCTGGAAATATCACCTGAAAGTGGAAAATTAATCGAATTGACAGAAGGCATCGATACTATCTTTCATCTGGTTATTACGATTTCCGGTGAGATAGCCCATCAGCAAACATTTCCCATCAAACTGATGGCATACGATCAGTGGACCGGTTCCAGGATTATGCCCGAACTCTTAGCTACATTTGTTACTCCCAATCATCCCATACTTTCAAGAATAAGCGTAAAAGCCTCACAATTCCTCGAAAAGTGGACCGGAAACTCTGCCTTAGACGAGTATCAGACACAGGACCCCAACCGAGTACGTGCACAGGTAGCTGCTATTTATGAAGCTCTCCGGTCTGAGTCTTTAATATATTCTACAGTTCCAGCCAGCTTTGAAACTTCGGGGCAGCGTATCCGCTTGGTAGATAATGTACTCACCAGCAAACTAGGTACATGTATAGACCTGACTTTACTCTATGCTTCCTGTCTGGAAGCCAATGGCATTCATCCTCTTTTAGTCTTGTTGAAAGGACATATATTGGTAGGTGCATGGCTTACAGAAGATATTTATCATCAAACCGTAGGCGATGATGCTTCCTTTTTACTCAAAGGGAGTGCAAATGGCATCAGCGACATTGTATTAGTAGAGACAACCGCACTGGCATCTTCTCAAAATATTTCATTTGAAGAAGCTGCTACAATGGCTCAGAGAGAACTCAAAGAAGAAAACAGATTCGAGCTGTTTATTGATGTATATAGGTGCAGACTGGATAAAATCCGTCCATTACCACAACGCATAAACCATAACGGTGAATGGCAAATAGAAAACAGTGGAATAGAACATGAGAATGTAACCCAAAGAATACACCGACTGGACCGGTATGAAATAAAACTCGAGGACAGTAAGGATGAAATAACCAAGCAGATTATTTGGGAAAGAAAACTACTGGACTTTTCTCTACGCAATAATCTGATCAACATCCGGCTTGGTAGAAGAGTTATACCATTCATATCTTTCGAAATTGATCATCTGGAAGATCATCTGCAAGCCGGAGAAAACTACCAGATATTACCCAGTCCCGCTAAAAGTAAAATAGAACCTGGTGAGACTGGTCTCTATGATTCTTCTTTATGGAAAGAGAATTTGGAAGAATTAGTAATCAGCGAGCTGAGAAACAAAAAACTCCGTTCTTATCTGACCGAAAGCGAACTTCAGAACTCACTTAAATTTGTATACCGTACATCGCGAACCGCCATCGAAGAAAATGGTGCCAATTCACTGTTCCTCGTTTTAGGAATCCTGAAGTGGTACGAGTCTCCTAAGAGTGTGAAACCACGCTTTGCTCCTATCTTACTGTTACCGGTAGACATTGTGCGTCGTGGAGGTTCAAGCGGATATATTATCCGTACCAGAGACGAAGAAATTATATTGAACATAACTCTCGTCGAACTATTGAAACAACAGTTCAGTGTTAATCTTTCCGGGTTGAATCCGTTGCCAAAAGATGATAGTGGCGTAGACGTGAAAAAGATATTCGCTACGATTCGTACCTGCATTCGTAATATGAAAGGTTGGGATGTAGTGGAAGAATCGATGTTGGGGCTATTCTCATTCAACAAGTTTGTCATGTGGAACGATATTCATACCAATGCAGACAAATTGAAAGAGAACGCCATTATAGCCAGTCTGATGGAAAATCGTATTCAATGGCAGGATACGACTCCGGAAATTGACGCCAGAGAAATAGACAGAAATCTTGAACCTATCCATTTTGCCATCCCTGTTGATGTTGACTCTTCGCAGCTGGAAGCCGTTATTGAATCAGGAGAAGGAAAGAGCTTCATATTGCATGGGCCTCCGGGAACCGGTAAATCACAGACCATTACCAATATGATAGCCAATGCCCTGTACAAAGGAAAACGTGTGCTATTTGTAGCAGAAAAGATGGCGGCACTTTCTGTAGTACAAAACCGTCTGACTAAGATAGGATTAGATCCGTTCTGTCTGGAACTACATTCTAATAAGGTCACTAAATCTCATTTTCTGGCTCAGCTTCAGAAGGCTATAGAAGTCATTCACATTCAGTCTCCAGCCGAGTTTGAAAGCACTTCAAAGCAATTATTTGAGCGTAGAAAGAAATTAATCGATTATATGGAAGCATTGCATCATCCCCATGCTTCCGGCTTTTCTCTTTATGATTGCATTACAAACTACTTATCGATACAGGGAGATGAATTGTCGATCGACTTTTCTCTGTTTCCCTCCATCACCCAAAATCAACTGACAGACTTTTGCGAAAAGATCCAGGAACTGGATACAGTTTTTCAGATAATAGGGCATCCGCAAGATCACCCGTTAAAGGGACTGGAGCCATACGATACTTCCATAGAAAGCTCTCAGAAATTACAAGCCGGAATCAGGCGCTTTATTAATTTATTCACCTCGATTACCGCTAACAGAAAGTTGCTTTCAAATAGTCTGGGAATCTCGATACCTGATAATTGGGATGGGATCAACTGGATGGGCAAGATATGTAACCAGCTTCTATCCATCCCATATCTGAATAAAACGTTATTGGAAATGGGTGGTAATACCGACTTGATAGAAGAATGGAAAGATATTATCCTGTCCGGTCGTAAGCGAGATCAGTTACAAGCTGAACTGGGTAAAGACTATGCGCCCCAAATTCTGGAAGAAAATGCATTTGCCCTCCAACAAGAATGGAAAGCTATCGAATTGAAATGGTTCTTACCTAAATTCTTTGCCAAACGTTCTTATCTGAAAAAGCTCAGACTTTACAATATAAGTTTGCAGGCAGCACAAATACCAAGCCTGTTAGAAAAGCTCAATGCTTATCAAAAGAATAATAAGATCATTCAAGAACAATCTTCCGAATTATCATCTTCTTTCGATTTCTTAGGAAGAAAGAGCAAAGAGAAATGGGATGATATTGATTCTATACTTAAGAATCTTCCGATAATTTACAACACTTTATCGGAATACGCAGCAATCGTTCAACAGCCATTCGCAGAAGTTCTGAATCAATTTGCAAATAAAATCAGTATTGACTGGAACGCATTCCAACAGTCTAATAAAGATACATTCAGGCAACTAATCGATACATCCAACGAGTTGAATACGGTTCTCAATGAAATAAAAGGTTTATGCTACATACAACTGCCGGATAATAATCTTGAAGTGAAACTACCGGTTCTACTGAATACCTGGCTAACTCACTTCAATAAGATTAAAGATTGGGGACAATGGTGCATCCGTAAGAGAGAATTGGAATCTCTGCATTTAACCGTAGTTATCAACTATATAACAGATAAGCATAAAAGCGGATCGGAAGCTTCTAATGCGTATATGAAAGGCGTTTATCACCAATTAGCTCTAAAAACCGTTGATGCGGACGAAACTTTACGCCTTTTCAACGGGTTGCTATTTGAGGAAATGATCAGTAAATACAAACAACTGACTATAGATTTTCAGGAGTTGAGTAAAAAAGAACTATACTGTAGATTAGCAGCCAGAATACCATCACTAACAATGGAAGCCGCCTCCAGTTCCGAAATAGGAATTCTAAAAAGGAACATTTCAAATGGAGGACGCGGCACATCTATCCGGAGAATTATAGACCAGATACCAACTCTGTTGCCCAAGCTATGTCCATGCATGTTGATGAGTCCGATATCAGTGGCTCAGTATATTGATCTGGATGCAGAGAAGTTCGATCTTGTTATTTTCGACGAAGCATCACAGATGCCTACCAGCGAGGCAGTCGGTGCAATAGCCCGCGGCAACGCATTAGTCGTAGTAGGTGATCCCAAGCAAATGCCTCCGACAAGTTTCTTCTCCTCTTCACAAGTAGACGAGGAAGAAGCTGAATTTGACGATATGGAGAGCATTCTGGATGATTGCATCTCGTTATCCATTCCATCCCGTTATCTGACTTGGCACTATCGGAGCAAACACGAAAGTCTGATTGCTTTCAGTAATTCTCAGTATTACAATGGAAAGCTATATACTTTTCCTTCTGTGGATGACAGAGTTTCAAAAGTACGTTTAGTTCAGGTAGATGGTACATATGATAAAGGACGTACACGCAGCAATCATGCCGAAGCTGAAGCCATTGTGAAAGAAATACTGAACCGGCTACGTACACCTGAAGTTCCTGAAAAAAGCATAGGCGTCGTATCTTTCAGCCAAGTACAGCAAAATTTGATAGAAGATATGCTCATTGAGGAACTGAACAAATATCCCGAATTGGAAGAAAAAGCTTTCCAAAGTAATGAGCCTATTTTCATCAAGAATCTGGAGAATGTACAAGGTGATGAACGGGATATTATTCTTTTCTCTATAGGATACGGTCCGGACAGGAATGGCAATGTATCTATGAATTTCGGACCATTGAATAATCAAGGTGGCGAACGTCGTCTAAATGTAGCCGTATCGCGTGCACGTTATGAAATGATTATCTTCTCAACCTTACGCTCCGAACAAATAGATTTGAAACGTACAAAGTCCAAAGGTGTGGAAGGCTTAAAGAGGTTTCTTGAATTTGCAGAACGCGGCACCTCACCTGTTCCGGCCATCCAACTACAGAACCTGCAACAAAGTAATCTTATTACTTTAATTGCACAGGAACTTACTCAGCGTGGTTATAAAGTGGATACTCTGGTAGGACGGTCAAACTTTAAGGTGGATTTAGCGATTGTCAATCCATTGCAACCGGATACATATATTCTAGGGATATTGTGTGACGGCAGAAACTATTATGAAACCAAGACTACAAGGGACCGTGAAATAGTACAACCGAATGTTTTGCAGATGCTCCACTGGAATGTAATGCGTGTATGGTCCGTCGACTGGTTTGAACATAAGGAGAACGTCGTGGAGCGCATTATCAAAAAGCTGGAAGATTTAAAAAACACAAAAGTAGAAGAACAGCCTCCTCTTCCGATAGAGAATAATGTTCTGAAAACATTCAGTATAGAGAATGAACCTGTTGTAGAGTTAGTGAACAATCGAGAAAGAGAATATATATTTGCTGACTTGCCCGATATAGGCTACAGTACAGATATCGATACCGTAATGGCTTCCTCCTATCAAGTTAAAAAACAACTTCAACAAATAGTCAAGATTGAACAACCCATAACAAATACTCTGCTATATAAAAGAATATTACGAATTTGGAATCTAACAAGGGTTACCACCCGTTTACAGGTATTTATCGACAATCTTCTTGAAGATGCATATAAAGACCCTTTATCGGGAGATACTATAATTTACTGGGAAGATGAAGAGAAAGCTAAAGACTGCGACTTTTACCGCATCAACTCCAAACGCGATATTCTGGATATTCCCATCCTGGAAGTAATGAGCGCCGCCCGCTATGCCATAGAGCAACAGATATCTATGCCGACTGAAGATCTGAAACGGCTGACTTCCCAACTTCTCGGTTTCAGTAGGAAAGGAAACAATCTAGATATGGTAACGGAACAGACTATACAATTGCTGATTGATCAAGGAATATTCAGCCATGCGAACGGAATGGTATCCATGAACAATTAGGGTTCATGGATACTTTTTTCCGAAAGGGAAGAAAACAAGATGGAAAAGAATGTCTACCTAATAGTCTTCGATAGTGGAATTTCCAAATATATCCTTTTTGATAATCTGCTTGTGCCCTTTATTGTCTTCAATAATAGTATTGCCAAAGATATCTTTTTTGACAGTCTTCCTATTGCCATTATTGTCCTCAATAATCGTATTCCCTAAAATATCTTCTTTAATAGTTTTCTTATTACCATTATTGTTTTCAATAGTAATATTTCCTAAAATGTCTTTTTTGATTGTAATCTTATCACCATTATTACCTTCAATAATAATATTTCCCAGAATATCTTTTTTAATCGTAATCTTATTACCATTATCATCTTCAATAATCGTATTGCCTAAAATGTCTTTTTTGACTGTTTTCTTTTCTTGATTGACTATCGAATATTCGTAACTATCCTCGATAGAATTAACACTATAGCTCTTCGTTATATGGGGAGCCAAAACAAACTGAACTGTAAATAGGATGAATAGAATCTTTTTCATGGCGTATTTCTTTTGGTTTGTAACAAAAGTAATATGGGAAAATGATAACTAACTGGTGAATTCTATAATTATTGATAGGGAAAAACCTAAAATTAATACTTTTCATGTGCTACAATCGTATCGTTTTAGGAGGCTCGGACTACATTCGGTCTACACTCGCACGATTTTCGACTCAAATGGCAGGGTAGCTAAGTTACTGAAGGTCAATAAACAACAAATGCCCCAAGTATTTCTACTCAGGGCATTTTGTTCGTTTTGAGGTTCCTGGCGGATTCGAACCGCCGTACACGGTTTTGCAGACCGCTGACTAAGCCACTCATCCAAGGAACCAATCTTTCTCATTTGCGGTTGCAAAGGTAGTACATTTTTTGGAAATTCCAACTATCCGCAGCAATTTTTCTTCTTTTCTTTTTTCGTCGCACTACACTCTGCACGCTTCTCATCCATCAATCGCTTTAAGTCACAACCGGTTACGCAATTTGCACATGGATTACCATTTTCTTTTGTCCGGCGGAAAAAAACATAAATTCCCCATCCGATCCGGACAATACACAACAGTAACAGGATTGCAACTACCCATTGTTGCCAATTCATCATACAAATAATCCTCCTATTCTATAAATGGCAAATGCCATTACCCACGCAAGCAGCGTGGTATACACTGCCGTAAATAATGCCCATTTCCAGCTACCAGATTCTTGCTTGATTGCTACAATCGTAGCTATACATGGGAAATAGATCAATACAAACACCATATAACAGAAAGCTACCAACGGTGTAATCGGAATACGTTCGGCAAGACTTACGGCATCTGCTTCAGCATCATTCGTATAAAGCACGCCCAGTGTACTTACCACTAATTCCTTAGCGCCCACACCTGAAAGTATACCGATACCAAGTTTCCAGTCAAAACCCAAAGGTGCAATCACCGGCTCCATAGCCTTTCCTATCTGTCCGATGTAGGAATTCTCCTGCTGTTCGGCAACCGTTTCATACGCATCATGGTCAGGATAATATCCCAATGCCCATATTACGATGGAAGCTATCATGATAATACCTCCCATTTTACGAAGATATTGTGCCCCCTTCTCCCACGTGTGACGGAAAATAGCTTTTGCTGTCGGTAAACGGTAAGGCGGAAGCTCCATTACGAACGGAGTATCATCCCCCTTCACCAGAAAACGGCTGAATAAACGCGCCAGCAATACCGCCAACAGAATACCTATTGAATATATTAATAACAGTATCAAACTACCATTGTTCGGAAAAAATGCACCTACCAGCAACAAATAAATAGGCAGGCGGGCACTACATGACATCAACGGATTAACGAGCATGGTAATAAGTCGGCTTTTACGATTCTCAATAGTGCGCGAAGCCATAATAGCAGGTACATTACATCCGAAACCCATAATCAGAGGAATGAAGGATTTACCATGCAGCCCCATCTTATGCATAATCTTATCCATGATAAATGCAGCACGCGCCATATAACCGGAGTCTTCCATCAACGATATACAAAAATAAAGAATAAGAATGTTTGGCAGGAAGACAATCACACCACCAACACCACCTACAATACCATCTACCAATAGATCTTTCAACGGTCCGTCCGCCATATTGGCATGTATAAAGTTACCGAGAGTTTCTACCAGCCATTCGATACCCATCATCGGGTATTCGCCAAGCACGAACGTCCCTTCGAACATGAGATACATGAACAGGAAGAAAATGGGGAATCCCCACACACGGTGCGTTACGATAGAGTCTATCACACGTGTAGTATGTTCTTTATCCAAGTGATTATCCACAAAGGTTTCTTTCAGTGCACCGGATATAAAACCATATTTTGCATCGGTAATTGCCTGATCGCAATCCTCATTCAGCACGTCTCGGATACGGCGGCTTTCCTGATCACGGACATCTATGATTTCTTTGCCGTTGGGTAAAGTTTTAATCAGCGTTTCCAAATCCGGATCATTCTCCAGAAGTTTGATGGCAAGAAAGCGGGTAGAATACTTATGACGGATACCCTCATTCTCACTAATCACCCGCTTCACCTCTTCAATGCTGCGTTCCAGTTCAGGACCGTGGTTAATGTGAATATGACGATAGAATCCATGATGACGTACTTCTTCTTCTTTATGGGCCCCACCGGTATAGCCGGGCACATACTCCCGATGCCATTCACGCAGGTCATTCAACACTTCTGCACGTACCTTGCCTTTCTGATCGAGGAAGTCGGCACCTTCGTAAATACTGATAACAACGTGAAAAAGATCTTCGATGCCTTTGCCCGTACGCGAAACGGTAGGAACCATAGGAACACCAAAGAGTTCACTCAGTTTCATGTAATCCAGCGTGTTGCCACTGGCTTCCAGTTCATCGTACATATTGAGCGCCATCACCATACGCACGTTCATGTCAATCAACTGGGTAGTGAGGTACAGATTACGTTCCAGATTGGACGAATCTACCACATTGATAACAATGTCCGGTGTTTCATCAATAATATGATGACGGACATACATTTCTTCAGGACTATATGCTGATAGCGAATATGTACCCGGCAAATCGACTATGCGGAAATGATAACCTTGGAAATTAAAATGACCTTCCTTAGCATCCACTGTAACCCCGCTGTAGTTACCAACGTGTTCGTGTGAACCGGAAGCAATATTAAACAGAGAAGTTTTTCCACAATTTGGATTACCCACTAATGCAACATTAATGGTGCGGCGTTTACCAAGAGCGATACGTTTCAGTTCTTCTTCCCCCGGATAAATATCTTCACTCATTCCCGGATGATAATTCGGTTTTGTTACTTGCTCTTTCGCCTCATGTTCGCTGAATATTTCAATCATCCCTGCCTCCTGGCGGCGCAAAGAGATTTCATACCCCATTACTTTGTATTTTATTGGGTCTTTCAGCGGGGCATTCAGCAAAACCTCTACAGTCTTGCCTTTAATAAAACCCATTTCTACAATTCGTTTGCGGAAACCGCCATGCCCCAGTACTTTAACGATTACACCTTTTTCTCCAGTTTTTAATTCGGATAAACGCATAGTCTTCTCTCTTTCTTTAATTTGGATGCAAAGATAAATGATTTGTATTTAGCCTACAAATTATTTAGATTGTTTTTAAATAAGGAGAAATATTCTCCATTCTCCACTTTGTTCCGAAGAATTAGAAAGAATTCAATCCGTTAATATTATCTTTGCACCATTATGAATATAAAGAAAATAGCGCAATATATTGATCAGGAGAAGCTTTTCACACGAGAAGACAAAATACTGGTAACGCTGAGTGGCGGAGCGGACTCAGTAGCTTTGTTGCGTCTACTTCTTGCTATGAGGTACACCTGCGAGGCGGCACATTGCAATTTCCATCTGCGGGGCGATGAGTCGGTTCGAGATGAAATGTTTGTCCGCGAACTATGCTTGCAGTTGGAAGTTCCGTTACATGTCCAACATTTCCAAACCACGGAAGAAGCGGAAAAGCGCCACATATCCATTGAAATGGCAGCACGGGAATTACGTTATGCTTGGTTTGAGCAGCTCCGTCTACAACAAGGAGCCAACGTTATCGCCGTGGCCCATCATAAAGATGATAGTGTAGAAACTCTCCTGCTCAACCTTATCCGTGGAACAGGCATCAACGGACTATTGGGTATCCGTCCCAAAAACGGAAACATTGTCCGCCCCTTGTTATGCCTCGACCGGAAAGAAATAACCGAATACCTACAAGAAATCGGACAATCTTACGTAACGGACAGCACTAACCTGCAAGACGAATATACACGCAACAAGATACGCCTCAACCTCTTGCCACTTATGCAGGAAATCAATCCCTCTGTAAAAGAAAGCCTTCTCCGCACTGCAGAACATCTGAATGATGCAGCTCTCTTATATAAAAAAGGAATAGAAGAAGGCAAGCAGAAAGTGCAAACCGAACAAGGTATCCTGATCAGTGTTTTGCTCCAAGAATCTGCACCGGAAACCTTATTATTTGAGATCTTATCTCCATTAGGATTTAACAGTGCACAGATCAAAGATATTTTCACCTCTCTGAATGGGCAACCGGGGAAAATATTCCTCAGTGGAGAATGGCGCGTGATTAAAGATCGAGAGCTTCTACTGTTAGAACCGATCTGTTCAGAAGATGTTTCAACAGTCTTTTCTCCAGATGATCCTGCCCTACCCTTCCGTTTGACAATGGAAGAATTAGAAGTCACGGATGATTTCATCATTCCCCGCAACCGAAATACTGCTTGCTTCGATGCAGACAAACTAAAACAACCTCTCACAGTCAGACGCTACCGACAAGGCGACACATTCGTTCCCTTTGGTATGACTGGGCGAAAAAAGGTCAGTGACTACCTTACTGATCGAAAATTCTCCCTTTCCCGCAAAGAGCAACAATGGGTGCTTTGCAGTGGCTCCCATATCATTTGGTTGATAGGCGAACGTACTGATAATCGTTTCAGAATAGACGACCAAACACAGAAAGTTATTATTCTGAAGTTTATTCCTTATTAATTGCAACGAGTATCCTTTAGAAAGCGATATGACAACTTACTCCTTTTTCTTCTTTTGAGAAATAAGGAGAAATAAATATATTCTTATACCGCTTACGGAAGAAAGTCTTTGTAATAGTTGGATAAAGCCAATAAGCCGCCTGAGTACTCAGTATCCCGATTCCGGCTCCGGTAAGCACATCTGTCAGCCAATGACGATTGTTATACATACGAAAGAAGCCTGTACCGGCAGCTACTGCATACCCGGCAACACCTATCCATGGAGAAACGTCCCAATATTCCTTACGCAAAAACTCCGCACCCATAAAAGC
>OGIK01002228.1_pt1 | contig 12902 bp, 10 predicted proteins | sample 1571781 | NCBI WGS metagenome assembly OGIK01 (sample SAMEA2581956, study PRJEB24529) | metagenome | biome: Human gut stool | place: China | collected 2011
ATGATAAGTCATACTCTTTGTATTGATAAATATGGTACAAAGGTATTAGTTTTATTTGAAACTATTGCGCAAAACGAGTATCTTTGTGCAAATATTAAGCTCTAAATTAACAAGTTTGTATATGAAATACGATATTCCAACCATGACAGCCGAAGCTGTAAGCCTGTTGAAATCACTAATCAGCATTCCGTCCATCAGTCGGGAAGAGACGCAAGCCGCTGATTTCCTGCAAAATTATATCGAAGCCGAAGGGATGCAGACCGGACGCAAGGGAAACAATGTTTGGTGCCTCAGTCCTATGTTCGACCTTAAAAAGCCGACAATCCTGCTCAATTCTCATATCGACACGGTAAAACCCGTAAATGGCTGGCGCAAAGACCCTTTCACACCCCGCGAGGAAAACGGTAAATTATACGGATTGGGCAGTAACGACGCCGGAGCCAGTGTTGTTTCGCTCTTACAGGTGTTCCTGCAACTATGTCGCACTTCTCAAAATTACAATCTCATCTATCTGGCTTCCTGCGAAGAAGAAGTTTCGGGTAAGGAGGGAATTGAAAGTGTATTACCGGGGTTACCCCCTGTTTCATTCGCTATCGTAGGCGAACCTACGGAGATGCAACCTGCCATTGCCGAAAAGGGGTTGATGGTACTGGATGTAACTGCTACGGGAAAAGCCGGACATGCCGCACGCGATGAAGGAGATAATGCCATTTATAAGGTATTGAACGATATCGCCTGGTTCCGTGATTATCGTTTCGAGAAAGAATCACCTTTACTCGGGCCGGTAAAAATGAGCGTTACGGTAATCAATGCGGGCACTCAGCACAATGTAGTTCCCGATAAATGTACATTTGTTGTTGATATCCGAAGCAACGAACTTTACTCCAACGAAGATTTATTTGCAGAGATCAGAAAGCATATAGCCTGCGATGCGAAAGCCCGCTCGTTCCGCCTCAACTCTTCACGAATTGATGAGAAACATCCGTTCGTACAGAAAGCGGTGAAGATGGGACGCATACCTTTCGGTTCCCCGACTTTGTCAGATCAGGCATTGATGTCCTTTGCGTCGGTAAAGATCGGTCCGGGACGCTCTTCACGTTCACATACAGCCGAAGAGTATATTATGCTGAAAGAGATAGAAGAGGCTATCGGGATTTATTTAGATTTGTTAGACGGACTAAAGCTTTAGTCCGTCTTTACCACTCATCAAGTAGAAAATCGGCTATATGCCGATGCTTAACCCCTTCAATATTATCTTGCCATAGATCATCCATACTAACCACATATTTAGGATAATGATCATCAATTGCCAGTAAAGGGGCAAACTCACGATCGATGGTTGCTTGCAAGCCAAGTTGATAAGTAACCTGCACATATATTTTCTCTTCACGCCTAATGGCTACAAAATCAACTTCTTTTTCATCCTGTTTACCTACATATACTTCGTATCCGCGGCGTTTCAACTCCATGCAAACTAAATTTTCGAGCATTCCACCTATTAAGCGGTCCCGATATCCCATCACAGAATAAATTAATGAAAGATCACTTACAAAATACTTTTCATTGGTTTGCAGAATCTCTTTGCCCTTGATGTCATAACGTGGTATACGTTGAATGACAAAAGCGCTATCTAAAGCATTGAGATAATTATAAATCGTATTGATATCTACTTTCCGTTGCTGACTTTTGAAATAGTCGGCAATATTTTTCGCATTTAGTTTATTCCCAATATTATCAAAAACAAACTTCACCACTCTTTCAAGCATTTCTACGTTACGAATGCTATGCCTCTGCACGGTATCACGAAGAATGACAGAAGAATAAATATCATACACTATTTTGTAGATAGCATTATAATCATAGTTTGCCGTATGAATAGCCGGAAATCCTCCCATACGAAGATATTTCAGAAACTCCGTTTTACGGTCGGATACAGAAATTGTCAGCGGGAGATCATGAAATAATAGATATTCTCTAAAGGATAAAGTCATAATGTGAAAGGCAACGTATCTTCCTGCCAAATAAGTCGAAAACTCGGAAGATAGTAAACGTGAATTAGAACCTGTCACATAAATATCTACATCCAAGTCAACCAAAAAGGCATTCACTGCCTTTTCCCAATCTGTAACTTCCTGAATCTCATCCAAGAGAATATAATATTTTCCCGAGGCTTTCGTAGCTTCCCGAATATGAGCGTATAACGCCTTCGCCTCCTTCATGTCTATCCACTCGAAACTTTCAAAGTTCATATAAATAATATAATCCTCAGATACTCCTCTTCGTAAAAGTTCCTCACGAATTAAACGCAACACGACCGACTTGCCACAGCGACGAATACCAGTGATAACTTTCACAAATGGCTTATCAATAAAAGGAGTGATTTGCTCCATATAAAGTTCACGATTAATCATACAACTGAAGTTTTTAGGGTTATAGACACAAATATAAATAATTAATCGGAAGTTTTTAGGGGTATACCCCTAAAAACTTCCGATTTCAAGTATGTTTTATGGTTATAGACAGAAACGACAATGGCATTTATGAAAAAAGGGGCACCTCCTGTATCTTTATCTAAGATAAGAAATTTAGCCACCATCATAATAACGGTGGCTAAATCAAAGAAAAACAACCAGTTTCAATGGTCTATTCAATCCATCCCGGATTTACAAAGAGCATAGAGAAAAAAGTTTACCCGATTCATATTATATATCAAATCAGACATTTCCATGCGATCCACTATTGCTCATTTTGTTAAGATACTGTTTCCATATCAAAAAGGCAATTATGCCTAACAGATTAAATAACAAAACCAAAATGACCCATAAATATTTATATGGTTTAGTAAGTTGATGACTTTTCAACACGACCAATATCCCAATCAACAAAATCAGAACATAAACAATTTCAAAAAACATTGGAGGCATAATCATAATTTTTATTCTCAATAATCATTAATATGCAGAAACTGTAACACTTCCCTTTCCCGCACTCTTATCGTATGTCCCTGAAGAATTAATAACATAAGAAAGGTTAAAGCCAACAACCTGAGTTATAGTTGCCTTAATTTTCCCCGTACTATTAAATGATATAGCATTTCCTGATACATAGCCACTCGCATAAGATTGAGAATACGTATAAACTGATAATCCTGTTATATCTGTCATTACTGTTACATTTTTGTTATCTTCGATCAAAGTTACACTAAACCATGTAAGATTCCAAATCCAATCACTGAATGAATAAATTTCACTACGTGTTTTAGCAAGCGGCACACTAGGTTTCTGCTCTTTAGTAGAATAAAACATACAGCCATTTTCTTCTTTATCCTTATACATCTTTAATTCAACAGGGTGTTCTCTAAGTTGTTTTATATCACGAAACAATTCTTCAATTTCTTCTAATGACATCTCATTTTCAGTTTTTTCTGAAGGATTAATCTCAAAGAAATCGACGTTTACATCATATTTTTCAGCTAATGATGCAATCTTTGTTTTAACTTCTTCCTTCTTAACTTCTGAATTAGCATCAAACTCTTCATTTGTACATGCAATTATTACTACCATAGTAACAACTAAATAAAATAAACCTTTCATATTCATAATGTTTTTATTTAAAATAATAAATCAACTATATCATATTGCTCCGAATATACCTTCTAAAAGACATTAAGATTCTAATTATTCCTTTTCCAACAACCTGATAAAATAGGCACCTACTACAGTACGCCCCGTAAATCCTACTATAGTTTTCCCATCCGTATTTATCAAATCAGCCATTGGTGTGCGATCTGTAGTCTCATTCATAAACTTATGAAGCGGCAACATAAGCTTACGGAATTGCATACGGTCAGCACTCAACGAAGCAGTCCATACTGTCCAATCCACTTTCGTATAACTATGTCTGCTATCCAACGGACATCCAAACTCATTCATCTTAGTAAGATAGAAATCCGTCTCTTTCTGAATAACTCTCTTCGGGAAAAGATTCAAGCCAAGCAGCCTGTCCCACACCAGATTATACTTCATCCCCCAACTATCCGGTTGGTCAAAAGCCAGTCGGTAATGGTCACCCGCATAAGCAGCCATTTCCCATTCTTTAGCCATCTCACCGGCAGCATTCATATACTTCTCCGCTTCTTCTTTCTTATTCAGCATTTCTGCCAGACGTGCATACGCTGCAATACCCAAAACACCTTTGGCGGATAAATTAGCATGATGAGGGCAGTTCCCTGCAAAATTATCTGTAGTAAGCTGATCACCGGTATCCGTGCCGTTTTCCAATAAATACTCAGCCCATTGAGTCAATGTCTTCCAATGCTTTTCTGCATACGAAGCATTCTTTTCCATTTTAGCAATAGCAGCAGTCATTATCAATCCGTTTCCTGCTTCTTCTACAGGCATATCACCACCTATCGTCTGCCCGTTTACGATAGGATATCCTCCTAAATCATGCGGAGGAAATGGCTTTCCCCATTTCCCGCTTTCACTATAATAAAAGAACGGATTAAGCATCGCTTTTACCAAATCGGGATTGTAGCGAAGATATAGTGGTGAAGCCGGATAATATTCATCCACCGGACCTACCTGCGGAGTAAAATAAAGCAATTCTCCATCCGAATCTTCAGACATCTGGAAAGCGGATACAGACTGACGATAAGCCAAAGCACAGAGTTCAGCATATTCTTTTCCTCCGGCAAGGTAAGCATCCGCCATCAATTGACGGTCAAAAGCATAACATTTTGCCATCACTTCTTTATAATCTTTCTCTGCATCTGCATACAAATCTTCTATGCTTGATTTTCCGTCTTTATTCCAATAAGGTCTTAAGTCCTCGCCGAAATAAGCCATTGTATACAGTCCGTCAAAGGCTGCAGTGAGATGTTGCGGGAAATCGCTGTTCATATCCAGCTTCTGTGCAAATGCAGCATAGCGTTTCTCGGCAGACTTTCTCATTTGTTTCAGATCTCCCTCTTTCATAAAGTATGCCCTCATTTCGGCTGCATCCCCCTGTGCACAGGTCACGTCATCCTTTGTTCCCAGATAGAAATATCCCCATGACCGTCCATCTTTCTCTTTATCCACCCATAATTTCTGATTTTCCTGTCCGGTCTTCATCAGAGCCAGTCCATCCTTTTCATATATTTGTGTAGATTGTCCGGCACGAAATGCCTTGTGCGGGTCTATTTCAAAATAAACAGCAACATCATGTTCTTTGCCATCCAATGCTTTAGCCTGATAAGAGATATAATTGACCGGACGGGCAAGTGTCTCCAGATCGTCCAACAGATAAGGAGCGGTAAAGCTAAGTTTCAGTTCTACATCTCCACATTCGAAGGTATAATGTGTTTGGGTTGCTTGCACATCGACAGACGTTTGTTCAGCTTCCCTCAATTCTGCATATAGTCCGAAGTCAACCAATGCACCTCCCATACGATTCTCACAATGAGCGGCAATCACGGCTTTCCCATCTTTCATAGTTTCTGCAATAGAATCCGGGATATTTACTCTGAGATCACTTTTCCACTCATATCCCGTGCTGACCAGTTGCATTCCATTCACATACAATTGAAATACATCATCATGGGAATAGCGTAAATACAGTTGCTTGTTTTTCACCAACGCCGGGTCGAATGTCAGTTCGCGCCTCACCCATATATTAGGTGAGAACCAGGGAGTATGCACATTTCGTTGATCATCCGTGCCGAAGGCCGCCTGTCCTTCTGTCCATGTTGTATCGTCAAACTCTTTGGCTTCCCAATTTTCCTGAGGTTGCTCCATAGTATATCTTCCCGTCCACTCTTTTTCATAAGAGATGGGGGCTACCTTTTCCACCGGCATAGTCGGTTCCTCGGCAAAGAGTCCGAAGTCTACCAATCCTCCTCCCACACGATTCTCACAATGAGCGGCAATCAACGCTTTTCCACTTTTCATTGTTTGCAGAATTGAGTCCGGGACTTCCACTTTAAAGTTTGCTCCCCAGTCATATCCGGTATTCACCAATTGCTTCCCATTGATGTACAATTGAAATACATCGTCATGAGAATAGCGCAAATAAATCTTTTTATGCTCCAGAAGATACGGATCAACTTCAACCTCTCTTCGTACCCAAATATTAGAAGAAGTCCATTGTGTTCTTGCTTCCCACATGCCAGGCGTGCCAAATGCCCCTTCTGACAATTGCCAGTACTTGTCATCAAAATCCGGTTGCTCCCATCCTTCATCAGGAACTAATGAAGTGAACTTTCCTTCCCACTTTTCATGGTCAAGCGCCATCGGAGCGATAGCTTGCATCGGCAGTTCTTTACTACCCATAAAACGGTACATAGCACCGTCTACCCGTAAGAAGCCAACAAAAGGAAGTTGTGTGCTGCCGCCAAAAGTCATATTCTGTTTGTTCAGTTCATCCGTCATAGACCAAAGTTTCACATGCGGATGCAAAGTTAATAACGGATAAGCAGGCGCACGAAGGTCACTTTTAGTAGTTTCATCAGAGTAAGGAGTACTTTTGCAAGCTGCCAATACTGCTATTAGCAGATAAATGAATGTTTTATTCATTAGTGTTTTATAAATTCTCATTCGGTTACTATATTTATTTCTATTATCACACAATAAACAATCCGTAGATTCCTAAATGCACAAGCGAAGTGATTGACAACAACCGTATTAATTCCATATTCATTCTAGTTTTATAGACATATTCATTTTTTGTATTTCTCTTTCCATTTCTCTTTTCATCATCCTAATAGTAGTTGTCTTAATTTTCATCGGTTTGCTAATAACGGCCTCAGCCATAGCAAGCGATCGTTCTTTTTCACCATTCGTTTTGTATAAATGGAATAGTTTATAAAGAGGTAGAAAGCGCGAAGGGCACATCATAGATGCACTATTATAATATTTTTCCGCCAGTTCAGGTTTGTTAAGCTGCTGGTAATTTTCCCCAATTATTAACTCTAAATCATAATCTGCCCAATATTGACGACATTTTAAAGCCACTTCTAGACTTTCGGTATATTGCTTCATTTCTTGAAGAACAGCAGCATAATTATAGAGAAAATAGGGATTACTCACAAACATCTTTTCTAATCTCTCATAGGTTGGAAGAGTTTCATTATATGACTTACATAACGCTAGCGTAGAAGCTTTTCCCCAGTCTAATTCTGCTTGAATACGTTCGAACAATTTACTACTCCCGAAAAGAGAATATGTAAGTATGAACATACAAGCTATTTTCTTTATTAGGATATTAGAAAATAAAGGTTTGATATATTCACTAGTTATTATGAATATGCTTAAAAATGTCACAACCCAAACGAAAGGATATGCAAATGGATAAGAAAAGAACGAGAATATTCCTATTGAAGACAAAGAATAAAAGGCTATTTGCTTTTCTACACTTGGATTCTTCCTATAGCAATATATAATTATTACCATCAATAACAACAATACTAATAAACCAATAATCCCAAAATTTAAAAGAAGTCCAAGATATTCATTAAATGGTTGTTTCACATTATCTGCCAACATAGAAAAACGGCTTTGTCCGCATTGCTTAAAGAAATTTGCCTGATAATCCATATAGTGCGCTTCGAAACTACCCAACCCATGACCTATCCAAGGAGCATCTTTTACCATATTTATACCACATTGCCAAATCAGCAGTCTACCATCGGCTGAGTTTTTCTTCATCCAATAGCAACCAAACAACAATAATATCAGACTGCTACATAATAATAGATACTTCCAAATTCTTTTCTGTTTAAGCTTTTGAAACAAAAATATCGCAATTACTATTGCAACACTAATAATTCCAGCTCTTGAATATGATAGTACAATTGCTATTACAACAATAATCCCTAAAAAACATACTAGATACCGTATTTGCTTATTTTCATTTAATAATTGGAATACAACAAAAAAGGGTAAACTGACACAAAGACAAGCAGAAAATCCCGTAGGATTTTCAAAACTCCCCATTATCTTATAAAAAGTATTAAAGGTGGTTATATTAAAACATTGAGACAGACCATATATTGCTTGTAAACTAGAAACAATAACAATACTCATCCCAGCCAATCGTGTATCAAATTTTACAGATTTTCCTAATAACATTCTAATTGAACAATATATTGTTATAATTAAAACAAATAAGATCGTATATAACCATTTAGAAACAATATAGGGATCGGTTATCTGGGTAGAATACATAAAAACACTACCAATGCAAAGAAGAGCAAAGCCGATTTGAGTAATACTCACTTTTGACATATAAAAACTCATTATTACTTAGGAATAAATAAAAAGTTGATTATAAACCACAAAACATTAAGTATTTATTCCTAAGTTTTCATCTACTTATTTTAACACATAACATGTCTTCTAAGCACATCCAAGACATTTAATAGAACCACAAGAAAGGCTAAAATGCTAGGAAGATATTCTTTCAAGCCTTTTTTCTTTTTAGGAACTTTACTTACTGTATAAAGAAAAAGAAAGACCCACATTAACACATAAACACCTGAAATATACCAGTCATTTATCAAATAATTATAGTTTCTATTAATTGTCATGAGCAATACAGATAGTATAGCTAAAACTATAAAGATATTATAATACCTCATTTAGCGATCTATAGCATTTGACAAACAATCATAATAACTACGATCAGCAAGAGTTGTTGCATAGTCATAGCCAGCAGAAGCACCAATAGCACAAAGACATACACCAAGCCCCCCCGTTGCACAAGAACAAAGGAGCATAGATGATAGATAAATAGCAGAAGCATAAGCGTAGTCTTCATCATATCTACGCTTACATTCCGCTTTAGTAACACCTCCTGCACTTTCACCCGGACTTTTTAGCAATAGATGTTGCATAGTATTCTGCGAATTATCAGAGAATCTAATAAAAACATTCATTTTTTCGGACTCATCTAACAACTTAAAACTTTTATTAGCTAATAGTTCCTGTCGTGCATTCTCTACCATTAAAGCCTCTTTTTCAATGTCAACCTTACTCACAAGTTCTATCATATAATCATCATTATTTAAGTTATTCATAAGTTCATCAAATTCTTCTGGAGTCAAAGTTGAAGTATATGATTTTAACTTCTCAGCAAGTAACATACAGTTCATTCCGTAATCTAATAATTCATCAGATTCGGCTATAGAATTGACAATTGTTGCACGATTATCCATTGATTCTAGGTTAGCTCTCATTTCTAATGATGAGTTGGGATTAGCAACAAAATCGTCATTCTCCGAACTACAACTTTGTGCAACTAACGCCACAAATAGAATCAATACTGATACGCTTAAAAAAAGGCTTTTCTTTCTCGAAATCATAATTTTAAAATTTAATCATTAATAATTATTTACTTATTAAACTTGTTCATCTTTACTAAATCATATATCGCTAGCTTAATAAATGACAATTAGCAAAATAAATCAAGTTTTTATTAAAATCATATCTGAATTTACTTCCAAATTTGTTCAGCTGCTGTATACACAAATATTCGTTCCTGTATTCCTCGTGTATTGTTACATAATAAAAGTAAAGCATTCACTGGAATTTTGATATAAATCAGCGAGTCCGCTTTAGACCTTTGGTCTCCAAGAGATTTCCAATTATTCCTCCTTGCACAATAGAATAACTCATAATCATCACCCGAACGAATATAGTTATCATAACTCCGAGGCGTATAAACAATTCTTCCTATCTGCTTAGGAGTTCCAAGATCAAGACCTGACCAACCACCGGAAGGTTCGATATAATCAAAAGAAGTTGTGACATCCCCATCAAATACATTTGTATACTCATGCGAACCATCTTTTTGAAAACATCCGGGAGTACCTATAACTTTACCTTTTAAAGAAGCGGTATCATTAGGAGTATAAAAAGCCGCCTCCGCAATATTACAGTGTGAATCTTTGGGACCTATATATCTGACATAGCGATACGATTTTGAAGAATACGATTGAACAACAGTCTGTAGTCTTTTCGGTTTCTCGTTTATCAAGTACAAGACTTCTTTTTCACGAAAATCAGGATCATTGCTTCCTTCAAATGTTCCGCCTATCATACGATTCAAAAACATCTCATCTGCCCGCAAAGTATATTTTGCAAACAAAGTAACATCCTGTACACTATCCGAAGGAGTGAAAAAATGAAACTCATTGGAAACATTTATTTCAAAAGGATCGGTCCAAAAACGAAGTCGTCCTCGCTCGTAAGTGGCAACCCGCATGACGGGTCCTTTTTGTATATCCGTAAAGACAATGTTTTTACCATCGAACTCTGTCCATGCAACAGGCTCCCAATCTATCCGTTTGCTGGCACATAGATAAGCAATTCTTGAACGTGGCTTACCTTTATATAGAGCGTCCTTTGGTATGTGGAGTTCTTTCTTGAAATCTTTGGTATAAGGGAAAGTAATATCTACGATATGCGGATCTTTGAAAAGAGGAACAATAGCAGTATCCAATTTCAGCATTTCTTCCTGCATAGCACGATTCAGACTAAAGGTATTGCGATAGACCTTTATCTTGGGCATTCCACACATTGCGTCTTTTCGTACTTCACTCACACCGTTAGGAAATTCATGATAATAAAGTATGCCATACTTATCTGAAAATGCTACCCATTGATGGCTATCATTCTCATCACCGCGAATCGGCATGAAATCAATTGAACACGGAATACCCAACGCACGACAAACATAAACGACAAAGTCTGAAAGTTCCCGGCAACTACCTGCTTTCAGTTGCGCAACTTCCGGTCCCACATGAGGAAGGCTGGCAGGAACGGCAGTAGTAAATACCACTCCTCCTTTACGAATTGAATCGAGCAAACAACGGGCTGCCACAATCGGGTCTTCTTTATCAAGTACTCCGGATGCACGTAAAGAATCGAGCAAAGGATTATACTTCTGATAAATAGATTCACGCCAGCTAGTCAAGGTCTCGTCACCAATACGATAAGGAAGAAGATATTCACAAAAATCTGCAAACGAAACATGTTTCCCCCATGGTTGTTCCTGCCACACCTTAAATGACCATTCAATATTATTACATAAATAAGCAGAATCAACAGTTTCAATATCTCTATAGGATTGCAAAGAATCTAAATACAATGCCCCATACATGTGACAAACAGAGTCAGCCACTACTTGGGGAGAAATCCCCAATCCACGTGTTTCCTGTAGTAAAGTATAGTAAGTAAGATATCGGTCCAACTGCTTGCCCTTATAATAGGTGTAATAAGGCATGTTCTCTATCAAAAAACAAGCGGCCTTATATTTCAAACTATCCGCCGGATCAGTTTTATAATGAGATAAGACCTTTTCCAGTTCCACACGGTTCTCTCCTGCCTGCTGAAGAGCGGTTTCAAGGAATGAAACCATTGGAGTGCATTTTTCTTTTTCAGCACATGAAAAGAAAAAGAGACTACCAATTGCTACGAGCAAAAAGACAGATACCAACTTTGTGAATATTTTCATAATTATCAGAAAAATAGAGATAAATGATTTCGTGTTATTTTTCTGCAAATTTACAAGTTCTTTTGCCATAGAAAAAGAGGGCGTTACACTCCTACAGCATGTAGAATGTGCCACAGGAGGATTACAGCGAGGATATTTTTTTATTTTCCCTAATATTGTAACAACCGAAATACCCCAAACTTTCCTTCTCTGACCACATATTATCCTTTTTTGAATGAATATTATCCTTTAAAGTGATACCAACATTCAGCCCTTTCAGATTTGACATCCTAATAGTATAGATCAAACGCTGTACATCTTTAGTTCAATCGTAGTACATCGTCTACTCCAACGTTGTACATCTTTTACTCAACTGATGTACAAGAATCAGACAACTTAAGTACTTCTCATTATCAAGTCTTGTACTTATCAGTAAGTAGTTAAGCTTAATTTTTTATTTCGGATAATAACGACTGGACTAAACCTTAACAACGAATGTGTTACACCAATAAGCTATCATATAGCGCCTGTGAGCTTTCTAGGAGCGATTCTCCTTCATATTTTACACTAAATTGTAACATCACAAACATGACCAAATTGACACTAGACCAAATATTTTCCTTTTATTGAATGATTATTATCCCTAAAATAAGTCTATTTTTCGTTACTTTGCATACACATTTAAATAAAACAGAATATGATCACAAAAAAGAAAAAATACACTTTGTATTATGTAATGGCATTAGCCTGCGGACTGGTAGCTTCCTTTTTTATTTATAGTTGTAGCGCAGACGGATATTACTCTGACGAAATAGAAAAAAACGAGGTAACTAATACACGTGCACTTTCATCAAAAATGATAAATAATGGAAGCACTCTTATTGATTCCATCGCCAGTTCAGATGAATTTTGGGAATTCGAAATGAGCTCCGAGCTTTTAGCTGATAAGTTTCATGAGTACACTTCTATTTTAAGTGAAGAAGAATATGACAAACTTATGGAAAATCTGAATGATGATGACTACGTGGAAGACTTCATGAGGAAAGCCAATCTAGAAAATGAACTACAGCAACTGGCAAAAGCTAAAGAAAACCTGATTAAACATACAAGATTTTTAAGATTAAGCGCAGATGAACGGACACAACTCTTTATACTATATGCAGAAAGTAACGAACTTACAAAAGTAAAACTCCTGAAAACACGCGAAGAAGGAGGAAGTACTAGTAGCTGTGAAGAACAAAAACAAGCGGCATATAAGCAGGCAAAAGCTGATTATGACAATGCTATCGCTAACTGTCAAAATGGTTCAATGCCATCTAGCTGCTTAATACAAGCAGCTGCAAAATATGATAGAGCCAAAGATATAGCAAACAAGGAATACAAAGAATGTATAGCTAATAAATGAAAATAGTTAAATATATAATCTTATA